>Ga0155960_1129_pt1 | contig 18158 bp, 14 predicted proteins | sample RifCSPlowO2_02_FD_107614 | JGI IMG/M metagenome (GOLD analysis project Ga0155960, IMG submission 107614) | candidate division NC10 bacterium RIFCSPLOWO2_02_FULL_66_22
CTTCGCCACCAAGGCCGGCCTGGATCCAGCCCTGGTCGCCGAGGTGCTGGCCGAGCGCTCTCCGCTCATCGCCGGAGGAGCTCCCCGGGTTCTGGCAGGGCAGTTCAAGGCCAACTTCCCATTGAAGCTCGCTCATAAGGATGTCCACCTGGCCCTGGATACGGCCCGGAACCTCGGCGTTCCCTTGTTCGCCCTGGGGGCGGTGGGGGAGTTTTACACGGCCGCCCTCGGCAAAGGCCTCGGGGAGATGGATCAGATTGCGATGATCCAGCTTCTCGAAGAGCTGGCCGGCGTCCAGGTGAGAACGCCGCGCCCGGATCGAGGCTAGCGCAGGCCACCCCCTCACGCGCCGGCCGGGGCGGCAGGATCCCCCCACGGCCTGAGGCAGCCGGCTCCCCCGCTTCGCCGAGGCGCAGGGACCCCCGCAGGTTGACAGCCGGCCCGCGATGCACATAGACTCTGCCCGCTCTCCCTCCCCCACGATCCACCTACCTCCCGGGTGGTGTGCCAGGATTCCGACGGAAATCCGACTCGTCGAGGGATCGGGAAGCTGGATCTGCCGGCGCTCCCCTGCCCCCGTGCTCCGTTTAGCCTGTTCCTGTTTTCCCCCGGCCCCCGTTCCCCGGGCTCTCTCTTGGAGGAGGCGCGACATGAAGATCATAGACCTGGAGACCTCCCTGGTGGACACCAGGGGCCTCATCAAATGGGTGTTCGTGAAGCTCAGCACCGATGAAGGAATCGTAGGCTACGGCGAGGCGGGCAACGCCTTCCGCGAGCGCGCCCAGGCCGCCGCTGTGCAGGAGCTGAAGCCCCTGGTGGTGGGCCGGGACCCCTTCGAGATCCGCGCCTTCTGGAACCACGCGTACAAGACGCACCTGGATGTGCGCGGCCCCAGCTCCCTCCATGTCTCGGCCATGGCTGCCATCGAATTCGCCATGTGGGACATCGTGGGCAAGGCGCTCAATACCCCCCTGTACAACCTGCTGGGCGGAAAGTGCCGGGACACGGTGCGCGCCTACCTTCACGCCCAGGTCTGGGGCGGGAAGGTCGAGCCTGGGCCTGAGGTGTACGTCGAGCTGGCGCGCCGGTGCGTGGCCGAGGGATTCTCCGCCGTCAAGTTCGACCCCTTCTGGTTCGCCGTCCCCAGCGACGCCAACATCAGCCGGGACGAGCTGCGCCGGGTCGTGAAGATCGTCAGCGCCGTGCGCCAGGCGGTGGGCGACGACGTGGACATGGGGATCGAGTTCCATGCCAAGTTCAACACGCCGGCCGCTATCCGGATCGGGCTCGCCCTGGAGGAGTTCGACCCCTTCTTCATCGAGGAGCCGACCGGCTCGGAGGACCTGGACGCGCTGCGGATGGTGGCGGACAGCCTGAAGGCGCCGGTGGCCTCCGGTGAGCGGCTGGTCACCCGCTATGCCTTCAAGCCGATGATCGACCGACACGCCGTGGACATCCTCCAGGTGGACCCCGGCCGGACCGGCGGGCTCTTGGAGAGCCGGATCGTGGCCGACATGGCGGAGGTGGCCTTCATGCCCGTGCTGGTGCACCAGCCGTACGGCCCGGTGTACGACGCCATGGCGGTGCACCTTGCCGCCATGATCCCGAACCTCCTGGCCGTGGAGTGGCCCAAGTACTACTACCCAGTGGAGCCGCCCGACCTCCGAGTCCGGCTCGTCAAGGAGCCGCTCGGCGTGGAAAACGGCTACGTGCGGGTGCCCACGGCACCGGGACTGGGAGTGGAGCTGAACGAGGACGCGGTAGCACGATATCGCGTCGAGTGGTAGTTGCAGGGAGGTGTCTGGCCTCCCTCCGTGCCCCTGGCATCCGCCGTGGCTGCCGCGTGGGCGGCTTGTCGCAAGATCAAGAAAGGCCTGACGTCAGGCCTGATCTGGGAAGCAGGGGGAGAACCGCGGCACGTCGATTGCGGCCGACTAGGGATGAGGGTGGCTGTAACACAGGTGACGAGTATGTGAACGGCGGCGGCCCCGGTGGTTAGCGCGAGACACGAAGCCAGCGTAAGGGGTCAGTTACCCCCAATCCGTAATTTCTTAAGTGCGTCCCCCTCAGCATGAGTTGTCGGGGATTCCCCTCTCAGGTCCGTCCCTCACGCCCCGCTCGATGCTGCGCCAACGTCCCACCGATCTCGACACCTCGTTGGGCGGCGAGGTCCAAGACTTCGCCTGGACTGAGACCCAGCAGTTCGGCCGAGCGAGAGAGGGACAGCTCTCCTCGCGAGAGGAGACGGAGGGCATACGACTCGGCCCCCTCGTAAAGGATCTGTCGAAGGGCAGAAGCTTTGTCCACGCGCTCCTTCCTGGCTCGAAGATCTGCAAGAGAAAGCAAGTGGTCTGGGATCCGCAAAGCCACCGGTCTCTTCATAATATGTCCTCCAACCGCTGAACCAAGTCCTGATACACCTCCCGCCGAATGTAGGGTCGAAGCCGCTCCGCCGAGGACTCGGCGTCCTCCCGAGACAGTCTCCCTGCTCGTCGAAGACGCACGAGAAGCTCGGCTGGCGTCAAAAAGGGCGTCCGGTTCCGCACCAGCACGTTGAGGAATGCTCGATCGTCGGTCACGATGAAGTCAGCCTTCTCTTTCAAGTACAATCGCAGCGCCCCCCGTTCGCCAGTCCCCAGTGCCTGGAACATCGTGAGGATTCGCTCCGCTTGTGCTGACCGCGCTGGCGGCCGCCTCAGCAACTTTCCAGTCTGAATGAGTGCCTCCAAGGCCTCCGCCTCTTCGGTATGAGTCTGCCGAGCGGCAACGATCGCTTCGCGAAAGACTTCGTCAGGCAGGAGGCAGATGTACTCCGCGGCAACCTCGCCTACGAATCCGCCCGTGTGCACCTTAATCAGGCCGTCTGCATCAAATACGATCTGATACATTCCGCTACAAGCCTAGGCTTGAGGCGGATCGAAGTCAAGCCTTCATTGGCCATTCAAGACTTACGGGCGAGCTCTCAATGTGACCTGCTCTCATCAGGCAAGTCGATTCATGCCGCCAGGTGTGGCCTTGCCTTGAGGAATGAATCGGTTTGCAAAACAGAAATGCCTTTCTTTCTTGCAAGACTAGAGTATGCATGGCTGCTTCATTCCCTGCTGAACGTCCTCAACGAGGATCAGATCCCGGCGCGGTTGTCCTGGCTGCGCCAGAGATACCAGCAGGCCACGCTGCAGTAGGGATGCCACTTCTTCCCGATCTTCTCCACCTTGGCGTGCGTGGGTAGGGCTCGGAGGCGATAGGCCTTCCGGATGGCGGATCGGATGCCGAGGTCCCCCATAGCCAGGACATCGGGCCGGCGCAGGGCGAAGAGGAGGAACATCTGCGCCGTCCAGACGCCAACGCCCTTCGCAGCGGTCAGGTGTCCGATCACCCCTTTATCGGAGAGCCGGGGGAGTCGCCTGAAATTGATGATGCCCGCCTGAGTCTTCTCCGCGATATCCCGAAGGTACTTCGTCTTCTGCTGGGAAAGGCCTACCTTCCGCACATCCTCTGCGCCCAGGGCAAGGATCCCCTCAGGCGTCATCCGCGAGGCGGCTCCAGCGGCCGCCTTGAGGCGGGCGAAGATGGCCCTCGCCGACTTGCCACTGAGCTGTTGGAAGACAACGCTTCGCACCAGCGTCTCGAAGTCGGGCTCGGCGTATTGAATCTTATTGCGCCCCACCCGCTCGATGATCCCGCGCAGGACCGGGTCCGCGTGTTTCAGGTGAAGAATCGCTCGTCGCATAGGAGACCTCGGGAAGCAGTAGAAGAAAGGCGGAGCTACTGATTAGGGGCCAACTGACACAACGCCCCCGTCGCAGTGCACGGGGGGCGGAAAAACATGCCGGGAAATGGGTGCGGGCGAGGTGGGAGTGGAAGCTCAGCCGCCTGAGATGAACGGGCTCGATTCGAGGGCGTGGTCACTTTGTCGGGGGTCAATCAGTCGGTGAAGAGCGCCTCAAAATCGCGTGGGCGGACGATCCGGATTCTCTGGAACGTGCGCACCTCCAACAGGTCATCGTCCCCGGTCACCAGGAACTCTGCCCGGGCGGCCAGCGCACAGGCCAGAATGGCATCGTCGGATCGGTCCCGGCAGACACCGGGGAGCGGTGCTGGGCCAGGTGTCACCACCTCTGCTGCTTCCTGGATCAGCGCAACCGCCTTCCGAATCTCCTCTGGCGCGGCCATGAACTTTCCTCGGAGGACGCGCCGGAACTCCTGGAGGATGCCTGGACACAGGAGGAGCTGGAACTCTCTTTTTCGGGCCCGCCGGAGCAGCGTGGCGCAGAGGCCTTCGGTGGCGAAGGCGGCAAGGAGGACGTTCGTATCGAACACAGCCCTCATGAGACCGCTCGGAAAACGTCGTCCTCCGTCACCATGCCGGCGCGCTTCGCCCGGCGGATCAACTGCCGCCGCACCGTGCGGAACCGCGCGTCCCACAGGTACTGGCTGACTGACTCCTTCACGATGTCGCCCTTAGACCGACCCGTCTCTCTTGCCAGGCGGCTGAGCTCGGCAGCAAGAGGCTCGGGCAGGCTCACCGACAAAACCGTGCGCATGGTCTCCCTCCGGTTGGATGTGCATCTGTACTACAATACACTACATGCCTGATCACGTCAAAACGAAGTCGGCATGGGGTGTCTTCGGAGGGACTGCGCCCAGGCGCAGGCGGCTGGCCAAGAAGAAAGTCGGGCTCCTCGGCTGAGGTGCCCAGCTTCGAATATTGGTGGCTCCCCAGGTAGGACTCGAACTCTTGCTCGGCCAGTTAGCACGCGCTGGGGACGTATCCAGTCTGGAAATTGCCGCTCATTCAGAAAGGCCAGCCGAGCATGCCTGAGGGCAAGCCTCACGGATCAGAACCAGGTGATTCTGCCAGCCGGCTCCGGCATTCGACAGCACAGAAAGGGACTGGCTTGGTTCGTGTGCATCAAAAACTTGGTCAATGCGGAATCGCCAAGCCCTTGTTTGGTGTCTGAAAGGGAGGATCACCGCGCGGGTCCAGGGAGCAACCGCTTGTTACTGACGCCTCCGGCTTCGCAGTGTATGATTCCTGGAGGGGGCAGGGGCTCTCTGGTGTTCGGGCCGTCCTGGTAGAAAGAGGTCGAGAATGACGGAGCGTGAGAGGGACTTGGCGCATCGAATTCCACCGGGCCAGCGCCTGACCGAGAAGTGGCCGGTGTTGACCTACGGGGCGACCCCGCGCATTGATCTTCGGAAGTGGACCTTCCGCTGTTTCGGCCTGGTGGAGCAGGAGTCCACCTGGACCTGGGAGGAATTCTTGAAGCTCCCTCGGGTGGAGATCACCTCGGATGTCCACTGCGTCACGCACTGGTCCCTGCTGGACAATCGCTGGGAGGGGGTTCACATCCGAGAGCTGTTGAAGCACGTGCGCGTCAAGCCTGAGGCGATCGCGGTCATGGTCCACGCCGACCCGGATTACACCACCAACCTCGCCCTCGAGGAGCTGGTGGATGACGACGCGCTGCTGGCGCTGAAGCACAACGGCCGGGACCTGGAACCCGACCACGGCGGCCCCTGCCGCCTGGTCGTTCCCAAGCTCTACTTCTGGAAGAGCGCCAAGTGGGTGAGGGCGTTCGAATTCCTCGACGTGAATCCGCCCGGCTTCTGGGAGGAGAACGGGTACCACATGCATGCCGACCCCTGGCAGGAGGAGCGCTTCTCTGGTCAAGAGACCCGCGCCATGCAGCAGATGCGAGCCGAGGCTCTTCGCACGCTCCGACAGCGAGAACGACTCAAGTAGCTCTTCCACATGGATTCGTCCGGTCCCGGCAGCTTCGCGCCCAGGCCTGGAGGCCTCCCCGCTGCATTTCCTGCCGACGCACCCGGCCGGGAGATAACCACGGCGGACCTCCAGTCTCCGTCTGCCTGGACCCGGCTTGCAATACGGCCGAGCCATCCGGGGAACGGCCGGCGTATTCTTGCCAGAGACTGCCCGCCAATGACTCCAAGGTTTCATGGCAACCAGGAGGGGGTCTGATGGCCGACCGACCATTGAGAGGGCAGAAGGCGCTGGTGACGGGCGCGAACTCGGGCATCGGCGAGGGCGTCGCGCTGGCCCTGGGCGCGGCGGGCGCGGACGTGGTGGTCAATTATGTCAGCAACCCCGAGGCCGCGGGCGCCGTCGTGGACACGATCAAGGCGGGCGGCGGGGATGCCATGGCCCTCCGGGCGGACATCTCCAAAGAAGACGAGGTCCGGGCCATGTTCCAAGAGATGTTCACGGCCTGGGGCACCATTGACATCCTGGTCAACAACGCCGGCCTCCAGCGCGACGCGCCCTTCCCGGACATGACGCTGGAACAGTGGAACACCGTGCTGGGCGTGAACCTGACCGGGATGTTCCTGTGCACCCGCGAAGCCGCCCGCGAGATGATCCGCCGGGGCATCCGGCCCGAGGTCTCCCGGGCGGCGGGGAAGATCCTCTGCATCTCGTCTGTCCACGAGAGGATCCCGTGGGCCGGCCACGTCAACTATGCCGCCTCCAAGGGCGGCGTGAAGCTCTTCATGCAGACCCTGGCCCAGGAGCTGGCGCCCCATCGCATTCGCGTCAACTCCATCGCCCCGGGCGCCATCCAGACCCCCATCAACCGGGCGGCCTGGGAGACGCCGGAGGCGCTGAACGCCCTGTTGAAGCTCATTCCGTACGGCCGCATCGGCCTTCCCGAGGACATCGGGAAGGCTGCCGTGTGGCTCGCCTCGGATGACTCCGACTACATTCACGGGCAGACGATCTTCGTAGATGGGGGCATGACGCTGTATCCTGCGTTCGCGCACGGAGGATGAAGGACGGGGGCCGGGTGTCGGGGGCCAGGGGTCGGGGACACGAACAGGCCGACAGGGGTATCCGACAGTCCCGCCTGCGGCGGGATCGGATTTCGCTGTCGGGAATCGGCGAGGTGCATGAATGAGCGCTGAGGCGAAGCGGCTGGAGGAGGCGCGGGCGCGAACGGGCCACTGGAAACGGTGGGGGCCGTACCTGGCCGAGCGCCAGTGGGGGACGGTCCGCGAGGACTACTCCCCCTCCGGGACCGCCTGGGAATACTTCCCCCACGATCACGCCCGCTCCCGGGCGTACCGCTGGGGGGAAGATGGCCTGCTGGGGATCTCCGACAACCACCAGCGCCTCTGCTTCGCCCTGGCCCTCTGGAACGAGAAGGATCCGATCCTGAAGGAGCGCCTCTTCGGCCTGACCGGCTCCCAGGGGAACCACGGCGAGGACGTGAAGGAATACTACTTCTACCTCGACTCGACGCCGACCCACTCCTACATGAAGGGTCTGTACAAGTACCCCCAGGCCGAATTCCCGTACGCCCGCCTGGTGGAGGAGAACACCCGGCGCGGCCGGGGCGATCCGGAATTCGAGCTCCTGGACACGGGCGTCTTCGACGAGAGCCGCTACTTCGACGTCTTCATCGAGTACGCCAAGGCGACCACCGACGACATCCTCATCCGCATCACGGTGTGGAATCGCGGCCCGGACCCGGTCCCCCTCCACCTCCTGCCCACCCTCTGGTTCCGGAACACGTGGTCATGGGATTCCGAGGCCGAGCGCGCCACGCTGAGCCGGGGGGTCTCGGCCGACGGCGGGGCCGTCGTCCTGGCGGAGCATCCCGGACTGGGGCGAACCTACCGGCTCTACTGCGAGGGACAGCCGGACCTCCTGTTCACCGACAACGAGACCAACGTCCAGCGTCTGTTCGGCAGCGAAAACGGCCCCCCCTTCGCCAAGGACGCCTTCCACGAATACCTCGCGCACGACCGCACGGCCGCGGTGAACCCCGCTCCGGAGGGAACGAAGGTGGCGGCCCACTATTCCTTGCAGGTGGCCCCCGGCCAGAGCGTGGTGGTGCGGCTGCGGCTTCGGGACGGCGAGGCCGCAGGGGGCCCCTTCGGCGAAGCCTTCGACCGCCTCTTCGCCGAGCGCCAGCGGGAGGCGGACGAGTTCTACGCCACCGTGATCCCCGAGATGCTGAGCGACGACGCCAGGCGCGTCATGCGGCAGGCCCTGGCGGGGTTGCTCTGGTCCAAGCAGTGGTACCACTATGACGTCCGGCACTGGTTGGAAGGCGACGCCACCCAGCCCCCACCGCCCCCGGAACGCCTGTACGGCCGGAACCGCGAGTGGACGCACCTGTACAACGAAGACGTCATCTCCATGCCCGACAAGTGGGAGTACCCGTGGTACGCCGCCTGGGACCTGGCCTTTCACACCGTGCCGCTGGCCCTGGTGGATTCGGACTTCGCCAAGGAGCAGTTGATTCTCCTCCTGCGCGAGTGGTATATGCACCCCAACGGCCAGATCCCCGCCTACGAGTGGGCCTTCGGGGACGTGAACCCTCCCGTCCACGCCTGGGCCGCCTGGCGCGTCTACAAGATCGAGAAACGGATCCGCGGCAAAGGCGACCGCCAGTTCCTGGAGCGGGTCTTCCACAAGCTGCTCCTGAACTTCACCTGGTGGGTCAACCGCAAGGATCCCGACGGGCTCAACGTGTTCCAGGGGGGCTTTCTGGGTCTCGACAACATCGGGGTCTTCGACCGGAGCGCCCCCTTGCCCACCGGCGGCCACATCGAGCAGTCCGACGGCACCGCCTGGGTCGGGATGTTCTGCCTCAACATGCTGGCGATCGCCCTGGAACTGGCGTGCAAGAACCCCGCGTACGAGGACGTGGCCTCCAAGTTCTTCGAGCACTTCGTCTACATCGCCCACGCCATCAACAACATCGCCGGCGAGGGGATCGAGCTCTGGAACAAGGAGGACGGCTTCTTCTACGACGTCCTGCACCTGCCCGACGGCACGGCCCACCCCCTGAAGGTCCGATCCATGGTCGGGCTCATTCCGCTCTTCGCCGTCGAGACCGTGGAGCCAGAGATCGAATCCTACCTGCCGAAGTTCTGGCGCCGGATGATGTGGTTCCTGAAGAACCGGCCTCGCCTGGCGGATCACGTCGTGCGCCAGGACACCTCCGAGGGGAAGGCCCGCCGGCTGCTCTCCCTGGTCAACGGGGACCGGCTCGCCAGCGTCCTCCGCTACCTGCTGGACGAGAACGAGTTCCTCTCCCCTCACGGGATCCGGGCCCTGTCCCGCCACCACCGGGAGCACCCGTACACCCTCACGGTCAACGGGCACGTCCACATGGTGGACTACGAACCGGCCGAGTCCTCCACCGGGCTCTTCGGGGGCAATTCCAACTGGCGCGGGCCGATCTGGTTCCCGGTGAACTTCCTCCTGATCGAGTCGCTCCAGAAGTTCGACCACTTCTACGGGAAGCAGTTCCAGGTGGAGTATCCCACGGGATCCGGCACGCCGCTCCCGCTCTGGGACGTGGCGGCCGAGCTGTCGCGCCGCCTGACGCGGATCTTCCTCCGCGGCCCCGACGGGCGCCGGCCGGTGTACGGCGGCACGGTAAAGTTCCAGACCGACCCCCACTGGCGGGATCTGATCCTCTTCCACGAGTACTTCCACGGCGACAACGGGGCTGGGGTCGGGGCCAGCCATCAGACCGGCTGGACCGGCCTCGTCGCGAAGCTGCTCCAGCAGAGCGGCGAATACGGGCAGGGGGGCTGAGGGGCATGGGAGCAGCGGGGCAGGTTGCTGAGAAGGAGTCCGTGACATGCAACTGGGCATGGTAGGGCTGGGCCGCATGGGCGCCAACATGGTTCGGCGCCTGGTGAAAGGCGGGCATGCGTGCGTCGTGTACGACCAGAATCCCGAGAGCGTGGACAGATTGGCGGCCGAAGGCGCCATCGGCACGGAGACGCTGGACGACTTCGTGAAGAGGCTGAGCACACCAAGGGCCGCCTGGGTGATGGTCTCGGCCGGCGAGGCCACCGAACAGACCGTCCAGGCCCTGGCAGAGCGGATGGCGCCGGGCGACGTCATCATCGACGGCGGCAACTCCTACTACAAGGACGGCGTGCGCCGCGCTACCCTGTTGAAGGAGCATGGCATTCACTACGTGGACGTGGGAACGAGCGGCGGCGTCTGGGGGGTGGAGCGGGGGTACTGCCTGATGATCGGCGGGGAGACGGAGGTGGTCTCCCGCCTGGAGCCCATCTTCAAGACGCTGGCGCCCGGCCGCGGCGGGATACCGCTCACCCCGGGACGCGAGAAGATCCCCGGCACTGCCGAAGGGGGGTACCTCCACTGCGGGCCCCCCGGGGCCGGGCACTTCGTCAAGATGATCCACAACGGCATCGAGTATGGGCTGATGCAGGCCTATGCCGAAGGCTTCGACATCCTGCGGAGCGCCAATTCGGCGGAGCTGCCGGAGGGCCACCGGTACGACTTCAACGTGGCCGACATCGCCGAACTCTGGCGGCGCGGGAGCGTCGTCGGATCCTGGCTGCTGGATCTGACGGCCATGGCGCTGGTGGAGGATCCGGCCCTGTCGAACTACACGGGGTTCGTGCAAGATACCGGAGAGGGGCGCTGGACCATCATGGCCGCCATCGAGGAGGCGGTTCCGGCCGACGTGCTCTCGGCGTCGCTCTACACCCGCTTCCGGTCCCGGCAGATGCACACCTTTGCCGAAAAGCTGCTGTCGGCCATGCGGCAGAAGTTCGGCGGGCACGTCGAGGGCCCGGCCGGCGGGTAAGAACGGGGGTCAGGGGCCGGGGATCGGGGGTTGGGGATCGGACTCCCTGGTCCCCGACCCCCGGCACCCGACCCCTGCTTGAAAGGCTGACAGCTTCCAAGCCCCGAGAGAGGTGGCGGCAATGACAGCCGACGAGACGGTGAGCGCGACAGAGGAACATCCCGGGCAACCGGGCGACCCGTGTGTCATGGTGATCTTCGGTGCGGCCGGGGATTTGACGAAGCGGAAGTTGATTCCCGCGCTGTACAACCTGGCCAAGAGCAACCTCCTCTCCAGGGAGTTTGCCCTGGTGGGCCTCGCCCGTGCGGCGATGACAACCGAGGAGTTCCGGCGGAAGCTGAGCCAGGACATGCAGGAGTTCGCCACCGAGCAGGTCGATCCCGGGCTCTGGGAGTGGCTGGTTCAGCGGCTCTACTATCTGCCGGGCAATTTCAGCGATCCCGCGGCGTACCAGGAGCTCCGGACCCTCCTGGACAAGGTGGACACGGACCACGGGACCCGCGGCAACTACTTCTCCTACCTGGCCACCAGCCCCGGCTACTTTGCCGAGATCGTCCGGCACCTCGGGGAGACGGGACTCGCCCGGGAGGAGAACGGGCGGTGGCGACGGGTCATCATCGAGAAACCCTTCGGGCGAGACCTCGACTCGGCCCGCGCGCTCAATCGGGAGATCAGCCAGATCCTCTCCGAGAGCCAGCTCTACCGGATCGATCACTACCTCGGCAAGGAGACGGTGCAGAACATCTTGGTCTTCCGGTTCGCCAACGGGATCTTCGAGCCCATCTGGAACCGCCGCTACGTTGACCACGTCCAGATCACCGTGGCCGAGACCGTCGGGGTGGAGCAGCGCGGCGGCTACTACGAAGAGGCGGGCACGCTCCGCGACATGGTACCGAACCATATCTCCCAGTTGATCACCCTCACAGCCATGGAGCCCCCCATCTCCTTCGAGGCCAACGCCGTGCGGGATGAGCAGGCCAAGATCCTGCGCGCCATTCAACCCCTGACCCCGGAAGAGGTCCTGATTCGCGCGGTGCGCGGGCAGTACGGCGAAGGGGTGATCGAGGGCAAGCGGGCACCCGGGTACCGCGCCGAGCCCAAGGTCGCGCCGGATTCCACCACCGAAACCTTCGTGGCGCTGAAGCTGTCCATCGACAACTGGCGCTGGGCCGACGTGCCGTTCTACCTGCGGACCGGGAAGCGCCTGCCGAGCCGGGTCACGGAGATCGCCATCCAGTTCAAGCGCGCCCCCCTCATCCTGTTTCGCAAGACCCCGGTGGATCGGCTGACGCCGAACCGCCTGGTCCTCCACATCCAGCCCGATGAGGGCATCTCGCTGCGCTTCGGCGCCAAGGTGCCCGGACCCGTGGTGCGCCTGGGCTCGGTGGACATGGCCTTCCAGTATAAGGACTACTTCGGGACGAAGCCGAGTACCGGGTACGAGCGGCTGCTCTACGATTGCATGACGGGGGACGCGACGCTGTTCCAGCGCGCAGACATGGTCGAGGCCGGCTGGAGCGTGGTGGCGCCGATCCTGGACGTGTGGAAGGCGTTGCCGCCACGGAGCTTCCCCAACTACGCGGCCGGGAGTTGGGGGCCGAAAGAAGCGGACGAGTTGCTGGAGCGCGACGGCCGGCAGTGGCGGAGGAGCGACAAGTGATCCTGGCGGGCGACGTCGGCGGGACCAACACGCGGCTGGCGTTCGTCGAGGCGACTGGCGACCGCCTGACCCTCATCGTGGAGGAGGTCTTCCCCAGCCGGGACCATGCCAACCTCGAGGCGGTCCTGCGGACATTCATGTCGTCGCACCGCCTCCCTGTCGAGCAGGCCTGCTTCGGCGTCGCGGGACCCGTCAGGCACGGCCGGTGCGACGCGACGAACCTGCCGTGGGTGGTGGAGGCGCGGCAACTGGCGCGCGAGTTGGGGCTGGGGGCCGTCGGCCTCATCAACGACCTGGAGGCCAACGCCTACGGAATCGCAGCGCTCGAGCCCAAGGATTTCGTCGTCCTGAATGCCGGTGCGCCGGACGCCGAGGGCAATGCGGCCATCATTGCCGCAGGGACCGGGCTGGGCGAGGCCGGGCTCTACTGGAATGGCAGGCACCATCGGCCTTTCGCCACGGAAGGTGGGCATGCCACCTTCGCGCCCCGCACCCCGCTGGAGATGGACCTGCTGCGCCACCTGCTCACGGAGTTCGAGCACGTCAGCTACGAGCGTGTCGTCTCGGGGCCGGGCCTGCTCAACATGTATCGGTTCCTCCGGGACACGGGTCGCGCCGAGGAACCGGCGTGGCTCGCCGATACGCCGAGTCAGCGTGACCCCTCGGCTGCCATCGCCCACGCGGCGCTCGAGGGCACGAGTGCCCTCTGCGTGCAGGCCCTGGACCTCTTCATGTCGCTGTACGGCGCGGAGGCCGGCAACCTGGCCTTGAAGGTCATGGCCACCGGCGGCGTGTTCGTCGGCGGGGGGATCGCCCCCAAGATCATCCAGAAACTCAAGGATTCGACATTCATGGCTGCCTTCACGGCCAAGGGGCGCATGCGGCCGCTGCTGGAAGCCATGCCGGTCCGGGTCATTCTGAACGAGAAGACCGCTCTGCTCGGCGCCGCCCGCTGTGCCACGCTCTCGGCCACGGTGGCTCCCGCGCGCACGAAGATCTAACCCGGATTATTCGCGAACCCGTTCGCGATTAATCGCGGGAATGACGAATGACCAATGACCAATAGCGAGGAGAATCCGGCTCCTGGGAATTGGAAATTGGTCATTGGTCATTTGATTCGGAGAATTCACGAATCTCTTCGTGAAGTATCCGGGCTAAGGGGCCGTTGATGGGCATGCCTGGGGTGCATGGTGAAGTGTGAGATCCGGATCCTGGCGGACGCCGGGGAATTGAGCCGCGCGGCCGCGGAGGAATTCGTTCGCCAGGCCGAGGAAGCGGTGCGGACGCGCGGGCTCTTCACCGTTGCGCTGTCCGGTGGTTCCACGCCCAAGGCGATGTACCGGCTGCTCGCCAACGAGGGCGAGGCATCGTTTCGAGGCCGCGTGCCCTGGGAGAAGATTCACTTCTTCTGGGGCGACGAGCGCCACGTGCCGCCCGACCATCCCGACGGCAATTACCGTACGGCGCACGAGGCGATGCTGTCCAGGGTGCCCATTCCGCCAGAGAACCTCCATCGCATCAAGGCAGAAGACTCCGATGCCAGGAACGCCGCGGCGGACTACGACCAGGAGCTTCGCACATTTTTCTTTCCTCGGCGCATGACGGTAGAAGCCCTCCCGCGATTTGATCTCGTGCTGCTGGGGCTGGGTCCGGATGGGCATACGGCCTCACTCTTCCCGGGGACGGATGCGATCCACGACCAGACACGATTCGTCGCCGCCCCCTGGGTGGAGAAGTTCCATGCCTACCGGATCACCCTGACGTCCCCGGTGCTGAACAACGCCGCCTGCATCATGTTCCTCGTCAGCGGGGAGGCGAAGGCAGAGACGCTACACGCGGTGCTGGAGGGCGAGTATCAGCCCGAGCGTTTTCCGGCCCAGCTCATCCGCCCCACGCTCGGGAGACTGCTCTGGCTGGTGGATCGCGCGGCGGCCAGGCTCTTGGGGCTTCCTCGGTAAAGAGGGATCACGCCTCGAAGGTGAACGGGGCACTCACCATCATGGTCGATTCCCTCCGAGTGAGGACCGAGCATGGGGCACGCATGAGATGACTGTTGACTTCGGTCGGGACATCTGTGGCCGCCTCTCGACGGCGGAATCGCGGGAGTGGCTCTGCACGAATGGCCTCGGCGCTTTCGCGTCGGGGACGGTCGCGGGCCTGCTGACGCGGCGCTACCACGGCCTGCTGGTGGCGGCCCTCCAGCCGCCACTGGGCCGGACCCTGCTCGTGGCCAAGCTGGACGACACCGTCGAGTACGACGGTCTCCGGCGCCCCCTCTGCACCAACCGCTGGGCGGACGGCGCGGTCGATCCCCACGGCTATCGCGAGATCGAGCGGTTCCGGCTGGACGGGACGACCCCCGTGTGGACGCTCGCCTGCGCGGACATTCTCCTGGAGAAGCGCGTCTGGATGGAGCCGGGGGCGAACACCACCTACGTCCAGTACCGGCTCCTCCGGGCCAGGGGACCAATCAAGCTGGAGATGAAGGCGCTGGTCAACTACCGCGAGTATCACGCGACGACCCGGGGCATTGGCTGGCAGATGCGGGGAGAGCCGGTTCCGGAGGGGCTCCGCGTGGTGGCCTACGAGGGCGCCCGGCCGTTCGTCCTGCTGGCGGAGGGCGCCGAGGTTGAGCCGGCGCATGACTGGTACTACGGTTTCGACCTGGCGGCCGAGCGGGAGCGCGGACTCGACTCCCGCGAGGACCACTTGCACGCGGGGACATTCCGGGCGACCCTCTCACCTGGGGCGGCGCTGACGATCGTCGTCTCCGCTGAGACCGCGCCATCCCTGGACGGGGATGCCGCGTGGGATCGGCGGCGACGCTACGAGGACGACTTGCTGGCCCGGTGGCGAAAGGCGCACCCGGTCGCCAAGCAGGCGCCGGGTTGGATCGAACAGCTGGTGCTGGCCGCGGATCAGTTCGTGGTGCAGCGCCCGCTCCTGGATGACCCGGACGGGATGTCGGTGATCGCGGGATACCACTGGTTCGGGGATTGGGGGCGCGACACGATGATCAGCCTGCCCGGCCTCCTCCTCGCCACCGGGCGGCCCGAGGTGGCCAAGCGAATTCTTACGACCTTCGCGCGCTTCGTGGATCGCGGCATGCTTCCCAACCGGTTTCCCGACGCGGGCGAGGCCCCCGAGTACAACACAGTGGACGCCACCCTCTGGTACGTCGAGGCGATCCGGGCCTACCATCAGGCAACGGGTGACGATGCGCTCCTCACGCAGCTCTTCCCGGTGCTGGAGGAGATCGTGCGCTGGCATCGCACGGGCACCCGCTACGGCATCGCGGTGGATCCGGCCGACGGCCTGCTTCGTTCGGGAGAGCCGGGCGTGCAGCTCACCTGGATGGACGCCAAGATCGGCGATTGGGTGGTCACTCCCCGCACGGGGAAGGCGGTGGAGATCAACGCCCTCTGGTACAACGCCCTCTGTGCCATGGCGTTTTTTGCCCGCCGCCTCCGCCGCCCGCCAGACGAGTGGGAGAGCATGGCGGCTCATGTCAAGAGCGGGTTCACCCGCTTCTGGAACGAGCGCGCCGGGTACTGCTACGACGTTCTCGACGGCCCCGACGGGAACGATGATGCCCTCCGACCGAATCAGATCCTCGCCGTGTCACTTTCCGAGAGCCCCCTCTCTCCGGAGCAACAGCGGGAGGTGGTGGATGCCTGCGCCCGCTATTTGTTGACATCGTTCGGCCTGCGGAGCCTGGCACCCGGCTATCTTCGTTACCAGGGCCGCTACGTCGGCGGACCCCGCGAGCGCGACGCAGCCTATCACCAGGGGCCCGCGTGGGGATGGCTCTTGGGACCTTTCGTGATGGCGTACCTCCGTGCCTATGGAGATCCCGCGACGGCCCTGGCCTTCCTCGAGCCCATGGCGCACCATCTCGCCGACTACGGGGTGGGGAGCATCGCCGAGATCTTCGACGGGGATCCGCCCTTCACGCCTCGTGGCTGCATCGCCCAGGCCTGGAGCGTCGCCGAGATCCTGCGCGCCTGGATGGAGATCGCCGGCGGTGACGGCCCGCCCGCTTCCTCGGATCGCAAGACCTCTCCCCGGGCCCCGCGCAGAGCCCCGGCCCGAGGGCGGCGCAAAGCGCGCGCTTGAGCGGGCTGGTGGTGGGTGCAGGTTTGCTTTCTACGAATCTTGACGAATCCGGGAACGCATGATGTCCGAGACAGTTCAATTCCTGCTGCGGCATGGCGATCTGGTCCTCTTCGGCGTCGTCTTCGTGGAGCAGATCGGGGCGCCCCTGCCCGCCATCCCCTTCCTCCTCGCGGCCGGTGCCCTGGCCGGCATCGGACGGATGACCCTGGCCGCCGCCGTTGGGTTGCCGGTGCTGGCGTCGCTCCTCGGGGATTTTCTCTGGTACTCCCTCGGTCGCCGCCGGGGGATGAAGGTGTTGAGCTGGCTGTGCCGGATCTCCCTCGAGCCCGACTCCTGCGTTCGCCGGACCGAGAATGCCTTCCTCCGGCACGGCGTGCGGTCCCTGCTGATCGCCAAGTTCATCCCCGGCCTGAGCACGGTGTCGCCTCCCCTGGCGGGGATCTTCGGCGTCCGGACGCTGCGGTTTCTGCTCTACGACGGGGTGGGAGCGCTCCTCTGGGCGGGTTCCTTCGTGGCACTCGGGTATCTGTTCAGCTCCCAGCTCGAAGGGATGGCGACAACCACGCTTCGACTGGGGACCGTGCTCCTGATCGGCGTGGCCGGCGGCGCGGTGATCTACGTCGCATCCAAGTCCATCCAGCGGCACCGCCTGCTGCGTCGCCTGCGCGTCGCCCGGATCAGCCCGGAACAGCTTCGACAGATGCTGGACGTCGGCGATCCGGTGTCCATCGTGGACTTGCGGCACTCGCTGGACGTGGATGCCGCCCCCTACGTGATCCCGGGCGCCCTGCGCCTGTCCCCGGAGGAGCTGGCCCATCGGCATCAGGAAATCCCCCGCGACCGGGAGATCGTCCTGTACTGCTCCTGACCCAACGAGGCCACCAGCGCCCGGGTGGCGCTTCTTCTGCGAAGGAACGGTATCCAGAAGGTCCGGCCCCTCATCGGTGGCATCGAGGCCTGGCGGGAGCGGAGCTTCCCCGTGGAGCCCCTGGATCTGGTTCGGGTTGAAGGAAACGAGTCCTAACATACTACCGAGAGCCGCGAGAATGCCGCATCCCCAGAAAAACCCCGGCCCGGTCACCGGCCGGGTGCTGGCCCGACCGTCCACCTCGCTGGCGCCCCGCATCCTGATCCTGGGGGGCGGGTTCGCCGGGGTCACCACCGCGCTCACGCTGGCCAAGCAGTGCGCCGGGGTCCTGCCGGTCCACATCACCCTGGTGAGCGCGCAGAACTTCTTCCTGTTCACCCCGATGCTGGCCGAGGCCGCCACGGGCGCCGTCGAGACCCGGCACGTCCTCTATCCGATCCGGCCCCTGTGCGGCGACCGGGGCGTCGAGTTCGGCGAGATGGTCGTGGAAGCCATCGACCTTGATCGGCGGCGGGTGGTTGCGCGCCATCGCCGGTCCGACATCCGCCAGCAAGTGCACTACGACAAGCTGGTGCTGGCCCTGGGGGCGACCCCCAACGTGGCCATGGCGCCCGGCGCAACCGAGCACGCCTTGACCTTCAAGGGCGTGGGTGACGCCGTGCGGATTCGCAATCGGGTGATCGATCTGTTCGAGGCGGCCGCCCTGACCGATGACCCGTGGGTCCGGAAGCGCCTCCTCACCTTCGTCGTCGTGGGGGCGGGCCACGCCGGGACGGAGCTGATGGCCGCGCTGGAGGAGTTGACCCGGGGGATCCTCCTGCGCCACTATCCGTCCATCCCCCGGAATGCGGTCCGCCTCGTCCTCGTCGGCAGCGCCGTGCTCCCCCAGACCGCCACGAACCTCGCCGCCTAC
>Ga0155960_1116_pt1 | contig 18026 bp, 16 predicted proteins | sample RifCSPlowO2_02_FD_107614 | JGI IMG/M metagenome (GOLD analysis project Ga0155960, IMG submission 107614) | candidate division NC10 bacterium RIFCSPLOWO2_02_FULL_66_22
TGTGGATCAACTCCTCCTCCGTCTTGTCGAAGACGCCCTGGACGCGCCCTTCCTGCAGCATGTGTTTCACCTCCTCCTCGGAGACGAAGGCCCGCTCCGCGGCGCCCTTCTGGCCCAGCAGGCGCAGGACGAAGCGGTTGGACGCGGTGAGGAAGCGGACCACCGGGGAGGTCGAGCGTGCCAGGCGGTCAATGGGACCGGCCACCCAGCGGGCCAGCGCCACGGCATGGCGCAGGGCCAGCGACTTGGGCGCCAGCTCCCCCAGAATCAGCATGACATAGGTGATCACCACGACCATCGCCGCCAGGGCGACCGGCTCGGCCGCCCCGCGGAGCCCGGGGATGGGAATCTCCCGGATCATGGGCGAGAGCGCCCGCACCGAAGCGGCCCCGCCCACGGCCGAGGCCAGGGTCCCGATGAAGGTCACGCCGATCTGCACCGTGGCCAGGAAACGGTCCGGGTCCTCCTGGAGCAGCGCCACGCGCCGGGCGCGGCCGTCGCCCCCTGCGGCGAGCTGCTGGATGCGGCTCCGCCGGGCCGAGATCAGCGCGACCTCGGCCCCGGCGAAGAAGCCGTTCAGCAGTATGAGAATCCCGATGAAAATGGCCTCCAGCCAGAGGCCTTGAAACACTATGCCGTCCATGACACGCTCCACTTCATCGAAAAACGGGGAACCGGGGACTGACCACGCCAGGCGCTGGCCGACGCCTACCGGCGGTCCGGGTCCGGCGGCTTCTGGCGCAGGATCTGGGGGATGCTGATGCCCCCCGAGAGCACGATCTGGATGCCCTGGGGAATGGTCAGGCGTGTCTGGATGATGTCCTCGCGCCGGACCAGCACGATGTCGCCCAGGTACAGGTGGTTGGTGGGGACGTACACGGCCACCAGGGGCTCCGTCTCGCCGCTGCCGCGCTGCAGCGCCACCTCGCCCGTGAGGAAGCCGAAGCTGTAGGATCCCTTCTCGCGATTCGGCACCAGCACGAACTCCTTGAAGGCCACCTGGTTGTCGGGCGAGAACGCGTTCAGCAGTTGCTTCATCGCGGAGTAGACGTTGCGGAAGATGGGGATCCGGTAGAGCAGGCCGTCCAGCCACCCCAGCGTCCGCCGCCCCACCACGTTGGTGGCGAAGACCCCCATCAGGAGGACCAGCAGGATCGCCACCAGGAGGCCCACCCCGGGGACATGGCGTCCCAGCCGGTCGGCGACCACGGGCGCCAGGAGCCCGTCCACGAAGATGAACAGCTCCCAGAACGTCCAGACGGTCACCGCGATGGGCACGATGACCAGCAGACCGGTCACGAACTTGATCTGCAACTGCCGTCGGATGCCACTCATCTCAAAAACAGGGGCTAGGGGTTGGGGGCCAGGGATTGGGGGTCAGTCACGCTTCACGCTTCACGTTTCCCGCCTCGTGGCTCGTGGCTCTCGGCTCGCGGCTCTCGCTTCTCGGTTCTCGGTCTTGGGCGCTCGGCTCTCGGCTCGCGGCTCTCGACTCTCCTCACGGCCAGTACGTCGGATCCCCCGCGAACCGCTCCTCCAGCGGGCGCAACCGTTCGCGGGCCTCGTCCGTGTTCAGGGTCAGGCGGGACGCAACCGCCAGGATCGCGGTCACGAGCGCGTAGGCCTCCTCCCGCGGATCCTTGAGCCCCGCCAAGAGGACCGGCACGCGGTTCCGCAGCACCCGGAACATCCGATCCTGCAGCGCCCGTTCCGGCAGCCAGAGCGTCAGGCGCGCCCCGATCTGTAACAGCTCCAGGAACTCCTGCCAGGCGCGCACATCCGAGGACTCGGCGATGCTCTCCAGGCGTTCCACCAGCATCCGCCCGAACCACGCCGACGCCTGCGCGAGGTCCAGGCTGAGGCCCAGGTGCCGTGCCTGCGCGACCTGGTCCAGGGCGCCCACGTAGCGCGCGGGGTCCGTCACCCCGTCCAGCTTCACCAGCGTCTCGGCGACCTGCCGGGACCAGGTCGCCTCCAGCGTCGCCTGGAGCCACGCGGGAAGCTCCATCCCGGCATCCACCATGGCCTCGGCGGCGGGCAGCGCCTCCCCGCACAACAGGTCGCAGGCCTGCGCCAGGCTCCCCTGCGTTTCCGCCAGGACTTCCTCCAGGATCGCCCGCCGCTCGTCGGGCAGGAAATTGCGCAGGCGAATGAGCCGCGCGGCGTACCGCCCGGCCCAGGCCGGAAGGTCCGGGGCTTCGGGGCCCAGGGCGACCGTGGTCTCCTCCACGAAGCGCGCCCAGTCGCCCGAGGCGGGCCACGGGGCGATCCCCGCCAGGAAGTCGAAGCGGCCGTCGCGCCGGCAGGCCCCGGCGAACCGCAAGGTTTCCCCGGTCACCTGCGAGACGGCGCGGACGCCAGCCAGGACCAGGCCGTCCCGCCGGACAACCGGGTCGGGCGTGAGCGACCACCGGTAGCACACCTGGGAGGTTACCTCGCGGCCCAGCGCCCCCTCCAAGAGGAGCCGGGCCGCGGCGTCCTCGGCCGTGACGTGGGAGGGGCGGACCTGCCGCTCCCAGAGGTGCCGACCGTCCTTGTGGGCGGCCACGTTGCTCCGCGCCCGCTCCAGGTTCTCCAACAGCACCGCCTCCAGGTCCAGGGGGGCGAAGGGCGCTGCCAGCTCGATGGCGCGGGCCGCGTAGCGGAGGTTCTGCACCGTCTCGATCCCGGAGATATCGGAGAAGAACCAGCCGCAGCTCGCGTACATGAGCATGGCCTGGTGCTGCATCTCCAGGAGCCGGAGGGCCCGGCCGCGTTCCTCGCCGGTCAGGGGACGCGTCTGGTGGCGGGCGAAGAACGCCGCGCGGGCAGCCTCGCTGGGATCCAGCAGGAGCTCGATGTAGTCGTCCCGGGCCGCCCACCCATCCCGGAGGAGCGGCGTGATCTCCTCCGTGAAGATCTCGCCCAGGGCCTCGCGCAGCCGGTCCAGTCCCTGCCGCAGCGGACGGCGCCAGCGCTGGCTCCAGCCTGGCCCGCCCCCGCTGCTGCACCCGCAATCCTCGCGCCAGCGGCCCACCCCGTGGGAGCAGCTCCAGGCGCTCTGCGGCAGAAGCTCGACCTCCCACGCCGGCCGGTGCATGGCGAGGTATGCCGCCAGATTCGACACGGCGAAGCCCCGCTGCGGCACCTCCCGGGCGAAGAGGGTAGCCAGGCACATGTCGCCGAACTTCTCGTGGTGGCCGAAGGACTCGCCATCCGTGGCGATGAGGATCAGCGGGTCGGAGAACCCCGCCGCGGCGTCGGCGATCCGGCTCGCCAGCGTGTTGGCATCCCGCAGGTAGTGCTGAAAGCTGATCCCCCGCGACAGCGGCGCGTGGTAGAAGCAGACGTCGATCCCCTGGTCCCCCTGCACGTTTCCCTGGGCGTCCCGCCGGTGCCAGCGGTAGGGGCGTCGCGGGTCCAGCTCCGCCTCCGTGGGCGTGATCCACCGGCTCTCGCCCATGGGGCGCCAGCGCGCCGCCTGGGCCGGCGACAGGATGACGTAGCGCATGCCGGCCCGGACCAAAAGCTCCAGCGTCGCGGCGTCCACCGCCGTCTCGGGCAGCCACATCGCCTCGGGCATCCGGCCGAAGCGGGTTTCGAACTCGCGGATGCCCCAGCGGATCTGGGTCTGCCGGTCACGCGGCGTGGCCAGGGGCAGGATCATGTGGTTGTAGGCCTGGGCGATGGCGTTACCATGGCCCAGCCGCGCCTGGCTGGCGCGGTCGGCGGCGAGCAGCGCCTGCCACACGTCGGGGACCGTCGCGATCAGCCAGGAGAGGAGCGTGGGCCCGACGTTGAAGCTGGTCCGTTCGTAGTTGTTGACGATATCCAGGATGCGGCCGTTTCCGTCCAGGACGCGGGATCGGGCGTTGGACTCGTAGCATTCCGCCACGATGCGGGCGTTCCAGTCGTGGAACGGCGCGGCACTCTCCTGCCGCTCGATCTCCCCGGTCCAGGGGTTCTCCCGGGGTGGCTGGTAGAAGTGGCCGTGGATCACCAGGTGAATGGCCATGTCATTTTGGATTGTGGATTGTAGATTGCCGATTGCGCCTCAATCGAAAATCAACAATCACCAATCCCAAATCCCCTCCGTGGGCTAGGGCTCCTTGCGCGCGCCGTCTTCCCGGGTGGCGCGGATGAGGCTGCGGAGCAACCAGCTCCGGTTCGCCCCGCGCAGCAGGGCCGAGAGGTCCTCGTACACCGTGGGATCCTCCAGGAGGCCACCGATGGTCCCCTCGCCCTGACGCAGGCGCGTCGTGATGACCTGGAGGTCGGCCGTCAGGGACCGCAGGGCCGTGGCGGCCGCCTGCACGTCCTCCAGTACCTTCGCCCCCGCCGGATCGAACAGGAGCGACGGGATCAGCCCCTTTCCCTCGCGGGCCTCCCGCACCAGCTTCTCCAGTTCCTCGCCGGTCCGGTTGAGGCGCGCCAGGAGCTCCGTCCCCTGCGGCTCGTAGATCAGGCTGTGGAGGAGGCCCCGGCCCTCCTTGGCCTCGCGCAGGAGGTCGTCCAGGTTCGCCAGCGCCTGGTTCAGCCGACCCAGCGTCTCGCCCTGCGGCGTGTAGACCAGCGCGTGCAGCAGTCCGTCTCCGCTCTCGATCGCCTTCGCCAGGCGCTCCAGCGACTGGACGGTGCGGTCCAGGCGGCCGAGGAGTTGGGCTCCCTCCTTGCCGTAGATGATGTCATGCAGGATCCCCTCCCCTTTCTCGACCTCGACCAGCGTGGTCCGCAGCGACCGGAGCGCCTCGTTGAAATTCCGCTTGCCCGCCGACTCACCGCCCGCCAGGAACTCGTCCAGCGAGGCGGTGATCCGCGTCACGTTGTCCAGGATGCGGTCGCCCTTCTGCAAGAGCCGCGAGTAGTCGGGCGGATCCACGCTGGCCAGCTGCGCCCCCGGGGAAAGCGGCGGCCGGTCGAAGCTCCCCACGGTGATGTCCAGGACCTTGTCCCCCACCAGGCCGATGGTGCCGATGCTGGCCACCGAGTCCTCGCGGATGCGATCCCGGACCCGCTGCTCCACGGTCAGGGTCAGGATGATCCGGCGGTCCTTGGGGTCGCGGCCGAAGGCGACCCGGGTCACGGTGCCGACCGTGACCCCCGCCAGCCGGACGGGCGCCCCCACCGTCAGGCCTTCCGTGGAACTGAAGGAGGTCCAGAGCGAGTACCGGTCCTCGAACAGCGCGCTCCGCCGCCCGATGGAGAGAACAAAGCCCATGAAGAGCAGGATGGCCACCAAGACCAGGGCCCCGATCCGCAGTTGCATCTGCCGTTCCGTCATGGACGTCTCACCCCTCGACGCGCCCGATCATGAAATCCCGGATCAACGAGTCGTGGGTCGCCTGGATCTCCTGGGGTGTGCCGACGGCCGCGATCCGGCCCTCGTGCAGCAACGCCAGGCGGTCGGACACCTTCAGGGCGCTCGCCATGTCATGGGTCACGACCACGGAGGTCACCCCCAACTTGCCCTTGAGGTCCAGGATCAGCTCGATCACCTTCTCCACGTTGCTGGGATCCAGGCCGGTCGTGGGCTCGTCGTACAGGAGGATCCGGGGGGGCAGCGCGATGGCCCGGGCCACCGCCACCCGCTTGCGCATCCCGCCCGACAGCCCCGCCGGGTCCATCTGCTCGACGGCGTTCAGCCCCACCAGGTCCAGGACCTCCCGCACGCGGGCGCGGATCGCCGCCTCGTCCCTCTCGGTGTGTTCGCGCAGGGCATAGGCCACGTTCTCGCCCACGCTGAGCGAATCGAAGAGGGCCGAACCCTGGAACACCAGCCCGACCTTCCGGCGCACTCGCAGCAGCTCTCGCTCCGGGAGCGGCACGATGTCCTGGCCTTCCAGAAGGATCTGGCCCGCCTCCGGCTTCAGGAGGCCGATGATCAACCGCAGCAGGACGCTCTTGCCCGTCCCGCTCCCGCCCATGATGGTGAGCGATTCGCCCGGCCGGATGGCCAGGTCCAGCCCCCGCAGGACCGCATGCCCGTCGAAGCTCTTGACGACGCCGCGGAGTTCGATGGCGGCGCGGTACCCGTCCTCCGCGCCGGAGCCGCTGCCTGCCCGCGCGCCTGCCGCGGCGACCACGTCGGATGGCGTTCTCACCACCCCTCCAGCCACCAGAAGAACTTCGTCAGGAAGAAGTCGGAGATGAACACCAGGAGCGAGGACGTCACCACCGTCCCCGTCGTCGCCCGCCCCAACCCCTCCGTCCCGCCCCGGGTCGTGAGGCCGTTGTAGCACCCCACCAGGCCGATGAGAAAGCCGAAGAACACCGTCTTCCCCAGGCCGCTCAGCATGTCCGCCAGCTTCACGTACTGCGTGAAGGTCGTGTAGTACTGGTGGTAATCCACGTTGAATTCGTACTGGGAGATCACCATCCCCCCGAAGACCCCCAGCGCATTGGCGATGACGGTGAGCAGGGGCAGGGCCAGCATCGTGATCACCACGCGGGGCACCACCAGCTTCTTGATGTGGTTCACCCCCAGGGCCCGCATGGCATCGATCTGCTCTGTGACTTTCATGGAGCCCAGCTCGGCCGTGAACCCCGAGCCGACGCGGCCGCCCACCAGGATGGCCGTGACGACGGGCCCCAGTTCCCGCACCATGCTGAGCCCGACGATGATCCCCACGGTCCCCTTGGCGCCGAAGCGGGCCAGGCCGTAGGCCGTCTGGAGGGCCAGCACCAGCCCGACGAAGAGCCCCGCCACGCCGACGATGGAGAGCGACCGGACGGCGATGTGATCCATCTGGGCGATCAGCAGTCGCGGCTGGAACGGGGGCGTCACCGCGTGGTAGAGGGTGCGGCCGGCCAGGAGGGACATGGCGCCCAGATCGACGATCAGGCGCAAGGCGCGCTGTCCCAGTTCCTCGACCAGGCCGCGGAGCGAAGGCATCAGTCAGCCAGACTGGCACTCGGCCGGAATGGACCGCCGGAACGGATCACCGTTCGGAGAGGGGTGCCCAACTCTGCACGAAGGCATCGAAATCCGGGTGGCCCTGCGGGAAGGCGGCCGGGGGAGCAACATAGATGAAATCGTACAGGCATCGCGCGCGACGGAACGTCACCCCCTCGACCTCGACCGGCGCATCCTCCAGCCGGGCGCGGAGCCGGGTCCGCACCCCGGGGGCATCGTGCAGGCGGATGGCCTCACGGGCCTCGAACCGCTTCCCCTCCAACCCGAAGAACAGGTGGCGCGCCACCCCCGGGAGGTCGCCGGTCTCCGGCGCGTGACACTCGACCAGGAGCGCCAAGGCCGCCCGTAAATCCGGAGACTCGAAGGACAGGGTCGCCCCGTCCAGTGCCCTGGGGATCCAGCCCGCAGGCGGCAGCCGAACCTGAAACCCATTTTCGGGATCGCGATAGGTCTCCCCGACGATCCGTCCGGCGGCACAGGCTGCAAAGAAAAACAATGGCCCCAGCAGGATCCCGCCGAACAGCCACGTCCTGAAATTGGGAATCTTCTGGGTCCTCCACCAATGGCCCCGAGGGAGAGCCCTCTCCCCTGGAACCGGCGTATTGTGCCGCGAGTTGAGCCCCGCGCCCGTGAACTCGATCTGCGGTGTCTTCACGACCCGTGACAGGAGATTCGCCCCGCGAAGAGGCACCACCATCCTACTGGAGAGCGGAGGTGGCGTCAAGGCGACCAGGCTGCGAACGCCACGTCCACCGCACGCTGCAGCCCTTGGGCGGCCTGGCGGGATGCCCGGCGGAGCCGCCAGAGCGTGCGCCGGCGTCTGGCGGAGGCGAGGTTCGAGAGCAGGCCTCGCCAGCGGAGCTCGCCCTGGGCCGTCGTGCAGCCGGCCAGGAACTCCGGCAGCGCCTCCCCGGCCGCATCCACCACCGCCTTGATGGCCAGCCACGGAATGCCGAGCTCGCACGCCGCCTCGGCCACGCCCGCCGCCTCCATGTCCACCGCGACCGCGCCGGTGCGCCGATGCGCCGCCCGTTTCACTTCGGGGGTTCGCAGGGGATCATCCACCGTGAGGAGGGGCCCGTCGTGGGTACGGATTCCGGCGGCGGCGAGGGCGGCGCGCACAGCCGCCTGGGCGGGGGCCACGCCGAAGGATTGGCCGGTCCGTCCATCGTCCTGCAAGACCACGGCAGGGCAGACGAGGTCGCCGGGACACAGGGTCTCGGCCAGCCCACCCGAAAAGCCCAGTGACCAGGCGGCGCGAACGGGGAACCGGTGAGCGGCGGCCAGGAGGGCGCGGCGAGCGCGATCCCGCCCGATGCCGGCCTGAATGAGGACCGCGGTCTGGCCCGCGAGTTCACCGACGATCAGACGGAATTCGTCCGCTCGCCCCTGCCGTGCGGCCGCCAGCAGGCGCAGGAGCGGCCGCCGCTCCTGCGCCAGGGCCACCACCAGCGCGATGGGACGATCCACCGCCGCCCTACCCGCGAGTGCCCGCCACGGGGAATCCGGAGACCCCAACGGATTTCCCCGGTGCCCACCCGCAGCCTGCCGGACAGGGACGCTGCGGGCAGGGCGGCAGGAGGGAGGCGTCTCTTCGGCGGTCCGGGAGATCCTTGCGGCTCACACCCGTGTCTCGGGATGCCGGAGGCGGGTGACGGACGCCTGGCGAGTCCCCGTCGCGGACGACAGGCGGCGGCGATACAGGGCCAGGGCCCAGAGGGGAAAGAAGACCGAGTAGCCATGGTACCGAAGGTAGAAGACTCGCGGGAAGCCCGTTCCGGTGAACTCTGCCTCGTGCCAGAACCCGTCCGGCCTCCGCGTCTCCAGGAGGAACCCGATGCCCCGGGCCACGGCGGGATGCCTAGCTTCGCCCGCGTGCAGCAGCGCCATGAGCGCCCAGGCGGTCTGCGACGCCGTGCTCTTGCCCATGCCGGCCGTGCGGGGATCGTCGTAGGTATAGCAGGACTCGCCCCAGCCGCCGTCGGGGTTCTGGCGGCTCAAGAGCCAGGCCACGGCCTTGCGGACGTAGGGGGCGCGCATGTCCTCGTCGATGGAGTCGAGGCCGGCCAGGACCGACCAGGTGCCGTAAAGGTAGTTCACCCCCCAGCGCCCGTACCAGGAGCCGTCCAAGCGCTGTCGCGTCTTGAGGAAGGCGATGGCCTTCGCCGCCGCCGGCTCGTCCGACCGGAACCCCAGGTACCCCAGCGCCTCCAGGACGCGGCCCGCCAGGTCCTCGGTGCTGGGATCCATGAGGGCGCCGTGGTCGGCGAAGGGGATCAGGTTGAACACCATCCGGGTGTTGTCCTTGTCGTAGGCCCCCCAGCCCCCGTCCCTCCCCTGCAGGGCGAGGATCCAGTTGAGCCCGCGGGCGATCCCCCGGGTCTTGGCCTCCTCGTCGGGGACGCGGATCTTGCGGAGGGCCATGAGCACCGCGGCCGTATCGTCGACGTCGGGATAGAACTCGTTCTCGAACTGGAAGGGCCAGCCTCCCGGCGGCGTCGCGGGCGCCTTCAGCCGCCAGTCGCCGGCGCGACGCGTCTGTTTGCCGAGCAGCCACTCGCCGGCCCTGCCCAGGGCCGGGTGATCGGGGGGAAGCCCGGACTCGATCAGCGTGTTGATGGTGAGCGCGGTGTCCCACACCGGCGACAGACAGGGCTGGACGCGGAGCGTGTCGGCCGTCTCGACCCGCTGTGCATCGATCTCGCCGAGGGCCTTCCGGACCATGGGATGGTCCACGGGGTACCCGAGACAGGTCAGGGCCACGACGGAGTTCGCCATGGCCGGGTAGATCCCGCCCAGGCCGCCCTCGCCCTGCATGCGCTCCAGCATCCAGCGCGTCGCCTCCCGGATGGCGCGCTGCCGGGATGCGCGGGGGGCGAACCGATCGTGAAATCGCAGGATCCGGTCCACGATCAGGAAGAAGTTCCGCCAGGTGAAGGTCCGGGGGTCCCGCGGCAGCGAGAAGGCCGTCTGCTCCCGCGGGAGCAGGTACAACTCGTCCAGACCCGCGTCGCGGGAAACGGGCCGGACAGGTCGGTGCGCGAAGATGATCAGGAGCGGCACCAGGACGGTCCGGGACCAGTAAGAGATCTCGTAGAGGTTGAAGTAGAACCAGCGGGGGAGCAGGCAGATTTCCACCGGCATGCAGGGCACCCCGTCCCACGGATACTCGCCGAAGAGCGCCAGCAGGATCTTGGTGAAGACGTTGACCCGGGTGATTCCGCCCAGCTCGAGCACCGTCTGGCGCGCCCGCGCCATGCCGGGCGCGTCGGGGGAGACGCCCGCCATCTTCAGGGCGAAGTAGGCCTTGACGGTGGCGCTGATGTCGGCGGGCCCGTTGTGGTAGATGGGCCAGCCCCCCTCGGGGAGCTGGATGGCCTGGAGGTGCCGGATCGCCTTCGCCTCGGTGGCGGCGTCGGCGATGTTGAGCCACCGGCGCAGCAGGAGGTACTCGGAGGTGATGGTGGCGTCCGCCTCCAGCTCGTGGACCCAGAAGCCGGCCGCGTCCTGGCCCTGCAGGAGGAGCTCGACCCCGCGCTGGATGACCTGATCCAGGGCGGCCTCGGCCGGCGCGGCGATGTGGGGGCGCGGGCTGCTGGGGATGGGGGGGGTCACGGGATCTCCATCAGGCGAAGTTCCAGCGCAGCATCTCCCAGAGATCCTTCCAGTTCTTCCCCACCTCCCGGATCACGGTGGGCTCGAATCCGCTGTGCATCATGCAGTTGGTGCAGCGGTCGTCCCGTTTGTTCTCGTACTTCTCCCAGTCGGTCTTGGTCATGAGCTCGTCGAATGTCTTGTAGTGGGCATCGGTGATGAGGTAGCAGGGTCCCTTCCAGCCCTGGGGGTTGAAATTGGGGTTCCCCCAGGGGGAGCACTTCAGCTCCCGCTCTCCCTTGAGATAGCGCAGGTACATGGGCGTGCTGAGGAGGCGGTACCGCTTCGACAGCTCCCAGACGCGCTGGAACTTCTCGTGAGTTTGCCGCTTCTCCAGGAAGATGTCCCGACCCTTCAGGACCGTGTACTGATACGCCGGGGAGACGAGGAAGCCGTCCACCCCGACGGCCTCGAGTTCGGCGAAGAGCTGTTCGATCTCGTCGATCTTGGTCTCCTTGTAGACGGTGGTGTTGGTGACGATCCGGAAGCCCAGGGACTTCGCCAGCTTGATCATCCGGATATCGATCTGATACAGCCCCTTCCGGGAACGGACCAGGTCGTGGGTCGGCTCCAGGCCGTCCATGGAGACGTTGATGGTCATGTAGGGACTGGGTTTCCACTGGGGAAGCCACTTGTCCAGCTTGATGGCGTTGGTGCACAGGTAGATGAACTTCTTGCGGCGGAGCAACTCGTTGACCAGCTCCCCTAGGTGCGGGTAGATGGTCGGCTCGCCCCCGCAGATGGAGACGATGGGAGCCCCACACTCGTCCACCGCCTTCAGGCAGGTCTCCAAGGAGAGCATGTCCCGGATGGTGCTCTCGAACTCCCGGATCTTGCCGCAGCCCTCGCAGGCCAGGTTGCACAGGTGGGTCGGCTCCAGCATCAGGACGAACGGGTACCGCCGCTTCCCCCGGAGGGCGTTGGTCGCCATGTACTTCAGCAAGGTCCAGTGCAGCTGAATGGGAAACCTCATGCGCGTATCTCCTCTGGCCGCGGTCTCCAGGCGAGCGCTCGCGGCCTCATGAGGATGGCCATGGTCCAGAGGAGAATCGGCAGCGTGAGCAGGACCCCGGACAGCCCCAGCCGCCATTCCCCCAGGGCAAACGTAATGACCAGATTGAAGACCAGGACGAGGAAGTACAGCGCGGGGCAGAGGACCGCCCGGCCCTCAAACCGCGCCACCGCCACCGCAGGCTGGCGGCGTTCCCAGACGTGATACAGGGCCATGGCCGTTCCGCCGACCACGCCCCACCCCAAGAAGTTGGCCAGGGGCACCCCGAAGTAGATGCCCGGCTCGGGATACCCGTAGATCTGGCCCAGGAACCACCGGTTGCCCCGCAGGGCCACCGGATCGATCACCACGTCCACCAAGACGAACAGGAGCGACGCCAGAGCCAGATGGCGCATCCGGCCTGGGCGCGGGGTGGCCCCCCGGCCGCTGGCAACGGATCCGCTCGATCCATCGGAGACGGGGCGGCCGCCGGCCAGAAGAAACCAGGCCAGGCCGTAGCTGGCCACCAGAAGAAACGAGAACGAGAGTGAATCGAAGAACGGGACGCCGGCGATCCACAATTCCCGCGTGGCCGTCCCGGGGATGTAATAATACCACCCGAAGGGGATGCCTGTCCGGATCGAACTCTGCTCCGCCGCGAATGCCACGCCCCAGGTGATGAGCGTGAAGGCGCTCGTGCGCCGCCAGCCGAGGAGCGCGCTCGCCCCCAGCAGGTGCAGCAGCAGGAAGGCAAAGACATAGGGGCGAAGCAGCAGGCTCCCCAGGAGGAGCCGGGGAATGTCGGCCATCTCCACTCAGCCACGCCCTTCACTCAGCAACTTGCGCCCCGCGCGCGCCATGGCGTGCGTCCCTCTCGGCGCTCGGACACCCAACGCACATCGGCCGTCGCCGGTGCGTTGGGTCCCGGCTCTCGGCGCTGCCCTACGGGGTGGGCGCGTAGCCGTTCTCCTGAAACCATCGCACCGCCTGGGCCAGCGCGTCTTCCACCAGGGACTGGGGCAGCCCCAACTCGCGGACGGCCTTGCGGCAGTCGAAGAACATCGTCTTTTGCGCCATCCGGACCGCATCCACCGGGATCATGGGCGGCCGGCCCGTGAGGTGATCCGCGATCCACTCGGACAGCCGGGCCAGGGGCAGGATCAGGCCAGCCGACACCTTGAGGCGGGGCGGCCGGATGCCGGTGATCCGTCCCAGGAGCTCGAAGATCTCGCGGAGGGTGAGGTTTCTGCCGCCGAGAATGTACCGCTCACCCACCCGCCCCCGCTCGGCCGCCAGCAGATGTCCCGCGGCCACGTCGTTCACGTCCACCAGGTTCAGCCCGGTGGGGAGGTATGCCCACATCCGGCCGCGGAGGAAATCCACGATCATCTGCCCCGTGGGGGTGGGCTTGATGTCCCCTGGGCCGACCGGGGTGCTGGGATTCACGATCACCAGGGGCAGCCCCTGCCGGGAGAACTCGCGCGCCACCTCCTCGGCCAGGAACTTGGACCGCTTGTAATCCCCCACCATGTCCGTCAGGCCGACCGGCGTCTCCTCGGTCCCGGCGCCGCCCCCTGGGGGGATCCCCAGTGCTCCGACGGTGCTGGTGTACACCACCCGGCTCACGCCTGCATCCGCCGCTGCCCGGAGGATCCGGCGCGTGCCCTCGACATTGATGTCATAGAACACCCGGCGATCCCGGGCCCACAGGCTGTAGAAGGCGGCCACGTGGAACAGTTGCCCGCAGCCCTTCAGGAGACGTCCGAGGGAGGCCACGTCGGTCAGGTCGCCGTCCGTGATTTCGACGGGAAGGTCGGCGAGCAACCGGCGATCGCTGCTGGGGCGAGCCAGCGCTCGGACGTGATGCCCGGCCGCCGCCAGTCGGCGGATGACCGCGGCCCCGACAAAGCCGGTCCCGCCCGTCACGACCGTCACGTCGCCCATGGACACCTCTGGCAAGGACGACGGCGGTCTCCGATCCCGTTCCGGCCCGGCAGAGGCCCAGGGCCGTCGCCGAAGTAAGACGATTTTCTACCACAGGACACCAGAAAAATCAAACGGTTTCGCCCTTCGCAGCGAATTATCTGGGCTCAATCCCAGGAGAAAAATATTCGAAATGACGGGCAAAACGGTTGACAATGACGCGCCGGAAGTGGTATGGGATGCCAATTCACGGGCGGGCCCAGCCAGGGTCACGCCACTCCAAGGTCGGTCCAAGGCCAGTCCAAGGCCAGTCCAAGGCCAGTCCAAGGCCAGTCCAAGGGAGGACAACCATGGCGATGGAAGAAACCTCGGTCAAGGTCCGGTTGGTTACCGTGGCCGGCGTCCTCATCGGCAAGATGAGCAAGCCGAAGAGCATCCGGACCCTGGACGCCCTGAACCTCAAGGGAGATTTTTTTGCCCTGACCGACGCCGTGACCGAGGGGCAGACTCAGTCCCGCTCCGCATTCATGGCCATCAACAAGCGCCAGGTGATCTCCCTGGAAGAGGTCGTCTAGCCGCCCGTTCGCGTCTGCCCCAGCACCCTCTCCGCGTTCCCTCAAAATCGAACAAGCTCTCCTTTCCTTTCCTCTCCGGACCACCCCGGAGGGACTCGTCTCCATTTGCCCGACGCCGCGGAAGCAGGTCGGTTCCCTGTCCGCAGGGACGGCGACGGTCCGTGGATGCACGCACGAGCGGCTGGAAATGGGTGTGGGGCGAGACGGGAAAAAATGCGCGGGGGGGGTTACGAGCGGGGGGCCGCCTGTCCCAGGGTTTTCCGGATGCCCTCCAGGACGGCCTGCTCGCGCTCGATCTGCCAGGAAACGCTCCCCCCGTCCAGGCGGTCGACCACGGCGATCACCGTCACGACGTCGCGGTGGGGGAATAGGGAAAGACGCACCCGCTCCTGGCTGCCCATCCAGAGCGTCCGCCAGCTCGGCGAGAGCCGCCTCCAGCTCGTGACCAGGCTGCGGCCCTCTTGCCGCTCCTCGATCAGGTAGCCGGCCGCGCGGACGGCGGCAACCGCGGCCGACCAGACCTGTTCCGCGCTGGCGCGGTAGTGCGCGGGGCTCACCGGTCGGCCGGGCAGGTCCGTATCCACGAAGTAGGCGGTGAGCACCCCTGGCGTGTCGCGGGCGATGGCTATGGCGCGGGCCCGCTGCGCGTCGTTCTGGGCCAAGCCCGAGACGAAGACCTCCCGGCGGTACGTCTCGACCCGGAGCCCCAGGGGCGCCAGGACACGATCCCCCTGGAAGCGGATCTGGACCGTGTTGCTGACGCTGATGCTGTGGATCGTTTCGCCCACGGACTCGCGGGTGGAGCCCGACGTGACGGCGCACCCCGCGACAGTGAAAGCGGCCAGGGCGAGGACGGCCGTGCCGAGCAGTCGCCTCATTGCGCGCGCTTCTCCCGTTCGATCTGCACGATGGATGACGCGATGTCCAGCGGCCCCTTGCCCCGAAGCTGAAGGAAGGCCTGCAGGATGTCGGTCTCGGTGATGATACCGCAGAGTTCCCCTTCCCGCACCACCGGCAGCCCGCCGATTCGATGTCCCAGGAGCAGGAGGGCCGCCTCCTCCACCGTCTGCTCCGGCCGGATGGTGACCACCTGTTTGGTCATGATCTCGCGGACCGTCACCCTTTCCAGGATGTAGTGCAGCTCGTGGATGCTCAGGCTGGTCGCCCCAGACGGCGCCGCCTGCCGCAGGTCCCGGTCGGTGACGATGCCCACCAGGCGTTTCCCTTCCGCTACCGGGAGGTGGCGGATCCCCTTCTGGCGGATCAGGTGCATGGCAGTGCGGAAGCTCTCGTCAGGCGATACCGTCACCAGATCCCGGTTCATCCACTGTTCAACCTGCATGCCCACCCCCTGCTCAGCCAACGAAGGGATTGTCGCGACGGGGCCGGCATCGCCCGCTCCCCCCGCGGCAGGGCCGCCACCGCGTCCGTGCCGGTGGACCTCCCGCGGTTCCGGACCCCGGCCACGCCATCAGGCCAGCTGCAACGCCTTCAGCCGTTCCCGGGTGGGAGACCCCTTCTCGTCCCAGCCCCGGATGCGGTAGTACTCCGTCAGCATACGCTCCATGCCCTGGGGATCCACCGGCCCGATGTCATCCCGTTGCGGCACGGTGAGCAACCGCTTGGGCAGGGTATCGTCCTTGCGGGAGAGTCCCCGGGCGACGTTGATCAACCGCTTGACGTTGAAGATCCGCTCGGCCGTCCGCATCAGCCCGTCGGGCGTGACCTTCCAGCCGGTGCAGTAATTCAACCATTCCGCCATGATGGTCGGGCCGTAGGAGACCACGATGTAGAATTTACAGATCCCCAGCCCGTCGTAGATGACCATCAGATCGTGCATCTTCACCGCCAGCTGCGCCTTGCCGTCGGTGATATAGGGATCCATGGGCGCGGTGTACCCCAGGTCCGGGAAGGGCAGACCACTCTCCACGGTGAACGTCACTCCCTCCATGTGGCAGGCGCCCCGGTTGGCCACGGCGTAGTTGAGGGCGTTGGACCAGTAGGCGCGGGGATCGTGCATGGGGATCTCGACTCCCTTGACCTCGACCACCATGTCCCCGAAGTCCTTGCCCAGTCGCTCCGCCGCCGGCCGCGTGCCCTCCGCCAGGATGTCCCCGATCCCCTCGCGCCGTCCGATCTTGTGCAGCAGGGCGATCATGGCCTCCCCGTTCCCCCAGGTGAGCCGGATCCCCCCCAGGTCGGCCTCCGTCAGCAGGCCCTTCTCGAACGCCTCCATGGCGAAGGCGATGGTGTTGCCGGCCGAGATCGTGTCCAGGCCGTAATCGTTGCACAGCTCGTTGCACTTCCCGATGACCTCGAGGCTGTCGTTTTCGCACATGCTCCCGAAGGCGCCGATGGTTTCGTACTCGGGGGCGTGGCCCACTGCCGTGCCGGGGATGTCCACCACCAGGGTGCAGTTTGACGGGCAGGAGAGGCAGGACCGCTCGTGCTTCCCGTACTTCTTGAACATGGTCTGGCCCGAGATCCGCTCCGCCTTCTCCGTCCAGCGACCGCCCATGAAGTTGTGGATGGGCATGTCCCCCACCGCCTCCACGCCCATCACCCCTCCGGCCGTTCCCAACTCGAAGTTCCGCTTGAACCGCTGCTTCTCCTTTCCGCCATAGGCGGACGCCCGCTTCATCAGGCCCACGGGATCGGCCACGGGGACGCCTCCGGTGCCGCGGACGACCACCGCTTTCAGGTTCTTGGAGCCCATGACGGCGCCCATGCCGGTGCGGCCGGCCGAGCGGGCGTACTTGCCCTCGAACATGACGCAGGCCATGCGTGAGAGCTTCTCCCCGGCGGGCCCGATCCCCCCCACAATGGCGTCCCGGTGGGTCTCCTCCAGCAGCCGCTCGTCCGTCTCGTAGAACCCCTTCCCCCACAGCTTCTCCGCCGGACGGATCTCCACGTGGTCGTTCTCGATCCAGACGTACACCGGCTTCTTCGCCTTCCCGGTGAAGATCACCCCGTCGTAGCCGGCATACTTCAGCATGGGGGCCCACGCCCCGCCGGCCCGCGCCTCGCCCCAGGCGCCCGTCGCCGGCGACAGGGCGCAGACGGCCGTCCGGTTCGCGCCCGGGACCATCGTCCCGCACAGGAGGCCCGGCATGAAGCAGAGGGGATTGGACGGGTGGAGGGGATCCTTGATCGTCTTCAGCCGGTCAGAGATCAGCTTGGCGCCCAGGCCACTTCCGCCCAGATACCCCTGCGCCGTCCCCTCGTCCAGAACGGTGGTCGAGATCTTCCGCGAAGCCAGATCCACCCAGAGCAGCTTTCCAACGTAACCTTTGGGCATGGCGCTCCCCCTCGAGCCAGCAAGCCTCCAAGAGTTGTCCGCCGGACCCAGTGGTGATAGGCCATCCGGGCGAGGGGTATTCTTGCAAAAACGTGGAGCCAGTGCAAGCCAAAATTCCCCCTGGTCCAATTTCGGATTGTGGATTTCGGATTTCGGATTGCTCACATTCGAAATTCGGCATTCGACATTCGAAATTGCAACGAGACCCCGCCCCGTCTCGGCTCGCGGCTCTCGTAGAAAAGCGAGGCCGCCTGCCCCGCGGAAGGGGACAGGCGGCCTCGTGGAATTCCGAAACCCGGAGTGCTTACTGCCCGGTGATCACCATGTGCCCCCGGCGGTTCCACTTCCAGGCGCTCTCGTCGTGTCCGAGGACGAAGGGGCGCTCCTTGCCGTAGCTGATGGTGGCGACCCGGTCCGCCGCGATCCCGGCGGCCACCAGGTAGTCCTTCGCCGCCTTGGCCCGGCGCTCCCCCAGGCCCAGGTTGTACTCGGCCGTGCCCCGCTCGTCGGCATGGCCCTCCACGGTGAGCTTCACCCTGGAGTTCCCCTTCAGCCAGGCGACGTTGTCGTTCAGGGCCGCCTTCTGGTCGTCCCGGATGTTGGACTTGTCGAAGTCGAAAAACACGTCCTTCAGGGGGGAGGCGGCCGGGACCGCGGCCGCCGCGGGCGGGGCCGGGCGGACGGCCGTCTCAG
>Ga0155960_1117_pt1 | contig 18005 bp, 17 predicted proteins | sample RifCSPlowO2_02_FD_107614 | JGI IMG/M metagenome (GOLD analysis project Ga0155960, IMG submission 107614) | candidate division NC10 bacterium RIFCSPLOWO2_02_FULL_66_22
GGATCGCCCGGGACGAGTGTCCAGTCAAAGCCCTTCCCGTCCTGCAGCCATCGGGGGATCAGGTGGATGTGAAAATGCGGAACCGATTGGAAGGCGGCCCGGCCGTTGGCCTGGACCAGGTTCAGGCCGTCCGGGTTCAGCCCCGTTCGAATGCCGGCCGCCACCCGCCGGGCCAGCCGGGCCGCTGCCACCAGATCCTCCTCGCCGATCTCGAAGAGCGTCTCGGCATGCGCCTTCGTGAGGACGAGGACGTGGCCGTCGTTGATCGGGTTGATGTCCAAGATGGCGAAGGCCCGGTCGTTCTCCGCTACCTTCGTCGAGGGAAGCTGGCCGTCCCGGATCCTGCAAAACACACAATCCATGGATTCCCTCACCACTCTGGCCGTGGCTGGCGCCCCGGTCCGGCATCCATCCGGAAGCCGGAGTCAGGCAGACGGCGGGGAGTGCCAAGGGCGAGGTCGGACGGGACCTGTACTGGCGTGCAGGTGCCCAACTGGAGGCCGATCCCGTCCCTTCCGGTCGGGGACCGACCTCCAGCCGTGCTCTGCATGAGGCCCCGTGGCCCATTCTCTGCCCTGCACCCAAAAGCTGGTTCAAACGAAAGCGATGATGGGCGCTCGTCGGCAGGAAACGCGGAGGGTAAGTGGAAGTGTGTAGGCTTGTGCCTAGTACCCGCGCCGCCCGCGCCCGCCACCGCCACCGCCACCGCCAGCGCCACCAAACCCACCACTGCGGCGTGGGGCCTGCTCGCGAGCTTCGTTGACGGTCAAGGCTCGGCCGCCGAATTCCCGGCCGTTCAGCGCGCTGACGGCCCCCTCAGCGTCCGCCTGACTCCCCATCTCCACGAAGGCGAACCCGCGGGGTCGTCCCGTGTCCCGGTCGGTGATGATCTTGATCTCAGTGACCTGCCGCCCCCCCTCCTGGAAGAGGGCCCGGAGCTGCGATTCGTCGGTGTCGAACGGCAGATTCCCCACGTACAACCTCGTCCCCATGATCCTGAACCCCCTTCGCCCCGCAGCCGCGGGGCATTTTCGGTCGCGAGCGGTGCTTTCTACCGTCTCCCCGGTCGTGGGCCCGCTCCCCGCCACGCCCGGTCCGAGGCGCCCTGGCCCCGCTGACTATTCGATCTGTTCTCCCCGTGCTTGAGCACGGCCCAACCGCTTCCGGAGGCGCCGCGCTGCCTCCCGCTCCTTTCGCCGGCGACGATCGCCGGGTTTCTCATGATGGGCGCGGCGCTTCAGGTCCCGCAGGATCCCGTCGCGAAGCACCAGCTTCTTGAACAGCCGAAGGGCTCCCTCGATCCCGCGTTCGCCCACGGTCACTTCCAACGGGCGGTGGCGGAAGCCCCCTCCACCCATCGAGCCGAAACCGTCTCCATCCTGGCCACTCCGGAAGGTCATCGATCCTCCCCGGCGACGCACCGCCCATCTGGACGGGATCACATCGCCCAAAAGAAAAATACGCCGCAAGGCTCGGGTCCTCGCGGCGTAGAAACAGAAAGCGCAAACCGTCTGAACCTTCGGCAGCAGGCACTTTATGGGCATTCTCGCTCATTGTCAAGCAGAATCACCCTGGTCCGGCAGGGGCCCTCCCGGACGCCATCGCTTGACCAAGTGCAAGATTGTCGTTAGGCTCTCGGCCGACACGGCAAGGCTCCGGGAAGGGGGCAGGGCTGTAAGAGGCAGCCGGACCGGCAATGACCAGGCAGACGTGCAAAATCCTCATCGTGGATGATGAAGTCGATCTGGCGGAAGCGCTGGGGGCTCTGCTGGGACGCGCGGGGTACGCCTGTGCCGTGTGCACCGATGGCGCGCGGGCCTACGACGCGGTGGTCGCCGAATCCCCGGACCTCGTCCTGACCGACCTCAAGATGGCCGGGATCAGCGGGATGGATCTGCTGAAGAGGGTTCGGAGCCAACACCCCGCCCTCCCGGTCATCCTGCTCACCGCATTCGCCACGGTGGACGCCGCCGTGGACGCCATGCGGGAGGGAGCCGCCGACTTCCTCGCCAAGCCCTTCCTCCCGGAGGAGCTCCTCGCCAAGATTCGCGGGGCCATCGAGCGTGCCCGCCTCCGGGACGGAGAGAGCGGACCGGCGTTCCGCGGCGAGCATGCTCTCTGGGAGGTGGTGGCGGCCAGCCAGAATCCACGCATGCGCGAGATTCTTTCCCTGGCCGAGAAGATCGCCGCCACGGACAGCAAGGTGTTGATCACCGGGGAGAGCGGCACCGGCAAGGAGCTGCTCGCGCGGCTGATCCACCGCCTTAGCGTCCGTCGGGATCGGGGGTTCTTTCCCCTCAACTGCGCTGCCCTGACAGAAACCCTGCTGGAGAGCGAGCTCTTCGGCCACGAGCGGGGCGCCTTCACCGGCGCGGTGGCTACCCGCCGGGGGGTCTTCGAGGTGGCCAGCGAGGGGACACTCTTTTTGGACGAGATCGGCAGCACCACCGGCGCCTTCCAGGCCAAGCTCCTGCGGGCGGTGGAAACCGGTGAGTTTGTCCGGGTGGGTGGGACGCGGGCAATGCGTAGTCACACGCGGATCATCGCCGCGACGAATGCCGATCTGACCAAAGGCGTGGAGGCGGGGACGTTCCGGGGCGATCTGTACTACCGCCTGCGGGTGGTCCACCTCTCGCTCCCCCCCCTCCGGGAGCGGCCCGAAGACATCCCGATCCTGGCGGAGCATCTGCTCCGCAGGCACGCCAACCGGCTGAACAAGTCGGTCACCAGGCTATCGGATGATGCCCTGCAGGCGCTGGTGGGGTACCGCTGGCCGGGCAACATCCGTGAGCTGGACAACGTGCTGGAGCGTGGGGTGATCGTCGCCACGGGTGATACGTTGACCCGCCGGGATCTCTCAGCGGACCTGGGGGAACCGGGTCCGGCCGCCCGATCGGACGTCGGCGTGATGGAGGCCATGGAGCGGACGCTGATCGAGAAGGTCCTCTCGGAGTGCGGGTGGAACAAGAGCAAGGCCGCCAGGCGCCTGGGGATCGGCCGGCGAACCCTCTATTCCAAGGCCGCCAGGTACGGCATCCGGCTTGCCCCGGATTCCGATCAGAGATAACCCTCGCCTCAGGCCCCCACTGTGTGCCGTCCCGGCACACTCTCACCCGGATGCCGGTCGCCAGAGTGTGTTGGTTCGAAACAAGACCTGTGGGATTTCCCCGGGCGCATTCAGTCATTTCGGGTTTCCTCCCGCACGCCATTTTTTTGGAAATCCTGTAACATCTCGATTCTCATCGCCGCAAGTTGCACGGATGCCAGGCGTCCGCTGCCTGATGGAATGGCCCTGGCATTCGGGCACGAGAGTCGCATGGTGCTGTAGCGGCAGACCTGTCTTCTGGCTCGCAGGAAAGCACGGGTCCGGAACTGCCCCCCGGTCACCAAATAGAGGAGGGTATCGTGCAGCGAATGTGTGCTTGGTGTGGAAAGGACCTGGGCGGGAAGGAACCTTCGGACGATCCGAGAGTGACCTCAACGATCTGCGGGGACTGCGCGGATCGTCTCCTGGCATACCGGAAACCGGTGCTCGTCGTGAGCCGAGAATGGGCCCGCATGTACGGTGAGCTGGTCGAGATGCTGAAGGATCGGCCAGAGATCGAGGTGGTTCTCGAACGGCGAGATCCGACGGGTGGAGAAGACGCGGGGACTGACTGGCGCGGGCCGGATCGGCGGCGCAGCAGGCAACCCTTCTCCCTGGAATGATGCCCCTTGCAACCTACACCACCACCGGCGTCACCCGCTATTCCTGGCGGGAGATCGCGTTCTAGCGCCGGGCCATCTCGCACGTCAGGCGTTCCCTTAGACGGTGGGCGACGAGGATACGGACATGGTCGCAGAAGCTGAAAGCCCTGGGTCAAAGCTACGCAGAAAGAGCCATCTCGAAGTGTGGTTCTTCGTTGCCGTCTCCCTCGTCGGCCTCCTGGGATTCATGGCTACCCTCTCGACCGGCGACGTCGAAGGGGTGGCCGGCAGCGAGGCGTCCAGGCCCGCGGTCCATGCTCCGCAGACGCTGGAGGAATTGCAGTAGGGATCGTCTGCTTCCCACGGAAGAGCACTCACCTTCCCCGCTCCCTTCATGTAAACGCGCAGGTCCCGCCGCAGAGCCCCACATCCCCTGACGGGTTGTGCCAGGCGTCGCTCCGTCTGTCCCGGAAAATTCAATGACAGCCAGGCATTGCAGGCGGCCGTGGGTTCGCGCCCGGCCGGCTAGCGGGCGATCAGCACTTTGCGCACGTGCTTTCGGAGTTGCGCAAGAAGAGGCGGGGAGAGGTGGGCGTCCGTAATCACGGACGAGAAGACCTTGAGGGGGCTGACGATGGCCAGGCCCGTCCGCCCGAACTTCGTGTGGTCCGCCAGGAGATGACTCTCGCGCGCGGCCGACAGGATGCGCCGCTGCAGGGCAGCCAGGTCGAGGTCGCTGTTGGAGACCTCCCATCGCGGCGTGATCCCCGTGGCGCCCAGGAAGGCCCGGTCCACCCGGATCTCCTCCAGGGTTTTCTCGGCGAGCGGGCCGGTGATGGAGCCGCTGGCCACCCGGGCCACGCCCCCCAGCGCCACCACCCGCAGCCCCGGACGGTTCCACAGCTCGGCAAGGACCTGGACGGAATTGGTGACCACGGTGAGGTGGGGGTGGGACCGCAGGGAACGGGCCATGGCCAGGAGGGTGGTTCCCGCATCCAGCAGGATGGTCTCCCCATCCCGGACCAGGGCGGCTGCCGCGCGCCCGATGGCGGCCTTGGCCTGCAGCTCCAGCCGCTCGCGTCGCCGGTAGGGCACGTCCCGAGGCGTCGCCAGCGCCACCGCCCCGCCATGGGTGCGCCGCAGGATGCCCTGGGCGTCCAGGAGAGTCAGGTCTCTCCGGATGGACATCAGGGACGCGCCCACCACTCGGGCCAGCTCGGCGACGGACAGGATCCCCCGGCGATTTACCAGGTCCACGATCCGGGCCCGACGCTGGGCGGCGATCATGCGCGGCATGGTTCGTCCTATACCTGATGCCTCCCGCCCGTGCAAGCGAAAATGTTAGAATCAGCGAAAATCAACCATAATCGCACAGTTTGCCTTGACAGGGATGGCCGGGTCGGGATAGGGTTCTTCCGAGTTTCCAAACGGTCAGTTTCCTCACTTGTGCGTCCTGCGAGTGCGGCAGGTGAAAGGGAGAATCCTATGTGTGCCGTTCACCCGCGATCCCGACTTCAAAAACTCCTGGTGGCCTGGGCGTGCGCCACTGCCCTCGCGGCCGTCTCCATCCCGGCCCACGCTCAGGCGCCCGCACCCTTCTCCAAGGAGTGGGTGGCCCAGCAGCTCGCCCGAGAGAAGACGGTGAACCTCTACTGGCCCGGCGCGCAATTCCGCAAGTGGTACTCGGATCGGCTGATTCCGAGCTATCGGAAGTGGGTGAAGGAGACCTACGGTGTAGACGTGGACGTTCGGGTGCTCTCGACGGGCGGCGGGGACGCCTCGTTCTTTCAGATGCTCACCGCCTACGAGGAGGCCAACCCCGGGGGCGGCAAGACCTTTTCCATCGACGTGGTGAGGACCGCGCCCACCATCGAGCTCATGACCCAGGTGGAAAAAGGGTGGCTCCTCCCCTTGCTGCCGGACCAGCAGGCCCTCCTTCCCGCCATGGCCGGGGTCAACAGGCCCGGACTGGATATCTTCACCTATGAACGCAAAGTGTGGGCCGTTCCGGTCTATCAACCCACGACCTCCATGTTCTACAACGCCGAGAAGGTCCCCAATCCTCCGAAGAGCCTGGACGCGTTGCGGGATTGGATCAAGGCCAATCCACGCCGGTTCACCTACGAGGACCCCCGGACGGGGACGGGAATCGGGTCGGGGTCGTTGTTCCTCATCAGCGTCATGCGGCACTATGGAGACGTGAACGAGCCGAACTCGTGGAGTCGCGCCTGGGCCTACCTGAAGGAGATCCAGCCCCACGTGTACCCGCAGCCCACCACGGGTGAGCTAATGCTGGAACTGCTCCGACGGGGCGAGGTGTATCTGATGCCCTTCTGGAACGACTGGGGGCTCTTTGCCAAGAAGGACCTGAACATTCCCTTCATGCAGAACTACTTCTTGCAGGACGGGCACCCGCTTCGGAACACCCCGCTGGCGGTGCCGCGCTCGGCCGCGCACCCCATCGGCGCGCTTCTGTTTATCAACCATGCCCTCACGGATGCCATGCAGCGGGATATCGCCACGAGCATGCGCCAGATCCCGTCCTCCCTGGCGCCGGGGGTCTGGCAGGGGCTGCCCCAGGACACCTTCGGATTCGACCTCGAGACCATCAAGCGCTCGACCTTCGCGGCGTTCAATAGCCGCGTGAATATGGAGGCCATCCAGCAGATGTCCCGCCTGTTCGGGCCGCAGGTCCTAGGCAAGTAGCGGGGACTCGACACGATGGAGGATCGGAGCACCGATGGTTCCAGGTGGCTGCCCGCCATCCTGGCCGGGCCCGTCGCCGCGCTCCTCTGCCTCTTCTTCCTGGCCCCCGTGTGGCGCGCGTTGCGGGTGAGTCTGACCTCGGCGGCCGGGGCCCTGACCCCGGCCGCCTACGCCCAGGTTGCGCAGTCGCGCGGCCTGTGGGCGGACCTGGGATTCACCCTGGCCACGGCCTTCCTCGCTCTGATCCCCTGCACCGCCATCGCCCTGCCCGTGAGCTTCCTCCTGCGGAAGACGTTTCCAGGCCAGCGGTTTCTGCGGGTGGCCGTCCTCTTTCCGCTGGTCGTACCGCACCTCATCGCAGCTTACAGCCTGCGGCTGGCCCTCGCTCCTTCGGGTCCGATCTTCGGCACGCTGGCCGCGCTGCCGTTCTTCCGCGACCCCCCGCAACTCGTCAACCATTGGACCGGGCTCGTCATTGCGCTCACCTGGAAGTTTTTTCCTGTCATGGCGCTCACGCTGAGCGCAGCGCTAGAGACCATTCCTGCCTCGCTGGAGGAGGCGGCGCGGGACCTGGGGGCGGGAGCCTGGCGGAGGCTGGTGGAGATCCTCCTCCCCTTACTGGTGCCGGCGTTGCTGAGCGGCGGCGCTCTGATCTTCATTATGGCCGCGGCACAGTTCTCCATCACCCTGGTGATCTATGGAAGCCCCGGCCTCACCACCATTCCCATGGATATCTATACGGAGGCTTTCGGGTTAAGCCGATGGGACGTGGCGAGCGCCCTCGGCATCGTGCTCACGGTCGTCTCGCTGGGGCTCCTTGCGCTGGCGGTCGCCGCAGTCCGTCGTGTTACTCGAACAGCCCTGGGCACACCATGAGCGCGAACATCGCAGGCGTGGCTGCCCCACTGGATCCAATGAGGAGGTCGATCGTCCGTCGGTCACGCCCGGGATGGCCTGAGGTAGGGCGCACCTTCGCCGTGGCTGCCGTCGGTGCTTTCGTGTTCGTTCCTTTGGCCATCCTGGGCCTCTATTCCTTGTCGGATCAGTGGAACGCCCCGCACCTGCTTCCGACGGCCTACACCATCAAGTGGTACGACTACCTGTTCCATTATGAGGGCGGCCTGTCCGGCGTAGTCCAGAGCACGCTGGTCGCCGCGGCAACTACTGTCTTCACCATGCTGGTCGGCCTACCCGCCGCTTACGCCTTAGCGCGGTACCGGTTCCGGGGGCGCCGTGTGCTGGAGATGGCCCTGCTGGCCAAGACGGCCATTCCGGTGATTCTCGTCGGGGTGGGGACTGCCTCGCTGTTCTACACCTGGGGACTTCACGACACGTTCGTGGGTCTGGTAGCGGCCCACAGCGTAGGGGCGCTGCCCTTGCAGGTCTGGACGGCCGCGGCCGCCTTCCAACGGGTAGACGTATCCGGGGAAGAGGCGGCCCGAGACCTTGGAGCGAGCTTCATCCGCCGCTTCGTGGAAATCGTGCTCCCCGGAGCCCTGCCTGGGATCATCGCCAGTGCGATCCTGGTATTCCTGTTCTCCATGGATGAATTCACCGTGACGTTCTTCGTAAGCGGGGTGGCCTACACAACGATGCCACTCCGGCTGTACAGCGCGCTCAATTCGGGCTACATCGAGCCCGCGGCCGCATCTGCCATGATCCTCTTGATGCCGTCGGTCCTCTACCTGGGACTTGTCCTCCGCTATTTCGGTTCGTCTGAGCTTCGGGGGGGGCTGGGTAACCTCGGGTGAGCTGGAGCAGTCCCCGCGACGAAGGGCACATGCGGTCCGCCCAGCCGCCTCAGGTGCCCGGCCTGGATGGTGCGAGCGGTTCGTCCTTTTCCGACGAAGCGCCGGAGGAGGTAGGGCGGTGAAACTGGGGGCACAGAGGCGATGGCACACCTGACGCTTCAGAGTCTGGTCAAGCGCTTCGGCGCAGTCATCGCCGTCGACCGGGTTTCGCTGGAGGTGGGCTCGGGCGAGCTGCTCTGCCTGCTTGGACCCTCCGGCTGCGGCAAAACCACGCTCCTCCGTATGGTGGCGGGATTCCTGCGACCCGACGAGGGTGCCATCGCGATTAACGGCGCACCTGTTACGGAGGTCCCGCCTGAGAAACGGCCCACGGCGATGGTCTTCCAGAACTATGCCCTATGGCCGCACAAGACAGTTGCCAACACCGTCGCCTTCGGGCTGCGCGTCCGCCGTCTCCCCCCGGTGCGTATCCGGTCGAAAGTGGCCGAGATGCTGGATCTGTTGGGCCTCACGGGCCTGGAGGACCGCTATCCCCGTGAGTTGAGCGGTGGGCAGCAGCAACGGGTGGCGCTCGCCCGTGCCCTCGCGGTCGAGCCCGCCATCCTCCTCCTTGACGAACCGCTGGCCAATCTCGACGCCCAACTCCGGGTGCATATGCGTGCGGAGCTTCGACAGCTCCAGCGAAAGCTCGGGACCACCATGCTCTATGTCACCCACGATCAGGAAGAGGCCCTCAGCCTGTCGGACCGCGTGGCGGTGCTCCAGCAGGGGCGCCTCGAGCAGGTCGGCACTCCGGAGGAGATCTACCGGAGGCCGGCGACCTCATTCGTGGCTGGATTCATCGGGCACTCCAACCTCATAGCCGGTACGGTGGCCCAGTGCGAGGGCGGCAGGCTTTCTGTGCGCATCCGGGGTGGATTCACTCTGGAAGTTGGTTCAGCAGACCTGATCCCCGTCGGCAGCGCGGTCACCGTGGCCATTCGGGCTGAGGACGCCTGCTTGGCCAGGCAGGAAACCATGAACGTCCTCCCCGGCACCATCCAGCTCTCCGCCTTCCTGGGAGCCACGCGTCGGCTGACTGTGGCCTCGCCCGCGGGTCTCCTGCGAGTTGATTGCCCCGCGGACCTTGGGGTACGGGAGGGGAGTGCGGTTGAGATCCATTTGCCGATAGACCGGCTGCATCTGCTCCCTGGCAACACCGGACCTGCGCCGGAGGATGGGCAGACGTTGTAGGTGGAGTACCTCCGGGGAATGATTGTGGACACGACCGCCGCGGCAGGTTTATGTTCATTCGGGGCTCTTGCCTCTCGCGTTCTCTTCTCACCGCACGATGGCGGATACGGCTCATCTTAGGGGGGTGCCTCTCCGATGCTCTGCAAGGCGCCCGGATTCGACCCGTTGATCAAATGAAGGAGGGTGTGATCATGAAAGGTATCATGGCTCTGTTCTTAGGAATCTTCCTCCTGCCTCCGGTTGCAGGTCACGCCGCCGAGAAGGTCGTAGTCATGGTGCGGACCGGCGTGGAGGCCGACGCCATCCGGGCCGTGGCGCAGGCCTACACCAAGGCCACCGGCCGGCCGGTGGAGATGATGGAAATCGGCCGCTCGGGCTACTATGCGACCCTGCACACGCAAATGGTCGCCGGCACCGACACCTTCGATCTGGCCCAGGCCAACGACGTGGACGTGGGGGTCCTGGCCGAGGCCAAAGCCATCGCGCCCATCGGCCCGTATCTGAACGATCCGCGCCACACGGATCCGAAGACCTTCGATCCCAAGGACATCGCCTTCACCTACAGCTACAAGGGGCAGGTGTACGCGGTGCCCTTCGATGTCAGCACCCACTTCCTCTACTATCGCAAGGACCTGGTGAAGACCCCGCCCGCCACCTGGGACGACTACTTCGAGGAGGCCAAGCGCTGGACGCGACGCCACAACGAGAAGTCGCCCACGATGATCGGGGCCTCCTTCACGGCCCTGGCCGGATCGGAGCAGCCGAAGGTCTTCTACTCGGTCATGTGGAGCATGGGAGGATGGATCATTGACGACCAGGGCCGGGTCGGGGTGGACAGCCCGGGCGCCGTGGCGGCCGGGGAGTTTTACGCGAAGCTCCGGGATGCCAGGGTGCTTCCTCCGGACATCTTCTCTTGGGGATTTTCGAACGTCAAAGACGCCTTGGAGACGGGGATCGTGGCCCTGGCGGCCCCCTACTGGAATGCCGCCTACCCGATGATCAAGTCCGGGAAAAGCCCGCTCAAGGATCAGATCGCCATCACGCTGGTCCCGGGCGTCCGGAAGCCGGACGGAACCATCTATCGCACCCCGTTCCAGCAAGGCAAGATCCTTCTCATGAACAACAGCTCGAAGCGGAAGGAGGATGCCTGGGCCTTCTACGGGTACCTCACCTCCAAGGAGGGCATGCGGCTGATGACCCAGGCGGGGGGAACGCCATCGCGGTACTCGCTCCTGCGGGATCCGTCCCTCCAGCCCCGGGAGTACTTCGAGCTGATGGAGGCGTCCCTCAAGATCGCCAAGGGGGATCCCGCCCCGCCGTTTTATCTCAAGCAGCACGAGGCCATGAACGAAGCCCTCTCCAAGATCGTGACCGGAAAAGGGGAGGTGAAGGCTTCCCTGGCGCACGCCGCGGAGATCATCCGCCGACTGCAGCAGGGAAAATAGAATTGCGTTCGTCCATGCCCGACGTCGTCACCCAGGCTGCCCGGCTCTGGCTCTTCGATATCGACGGCACCCTGGTTGCCCCGTCCGAGGATCAGCTCGACGCCTGGGTCGCCACCTTTCGCGAGGTCTTCGGCCTGGAGCTTGCCCCCGCCGCGATCACCGCCCATCTCGGCCAGACGTTCGCGGAGATCGTGGGCGCGGTGATCGGCGCGGAGGGGCAGCCCGTCCCGTCACCCCGCATCCCCGAGGCCCTGGCGGCCTACACGCGCCACGTCCGGAAGGCCCTGGCCGCACGTCCCGCGCGGCTCCTTCCCGGGGCGCGGGAGCTGCTGCACTTTCTCAGGGCACGGGGAGACGTGGTCGGCATCGTCACGGGAAACTTCGCCGGGGAGGGGGAGCCGAAACTCACCGGCGTGGGCCTCCGGGATCTCCTGGATGTGGTGGTGTATGCGGACCTGGCGACCCACGCGCGGGACGCCCTGCTGCGCCGGGCGCTGGCCGCCGCCCGTGCCCGCGGCTTCCGGGGCGACTTCGCCGACACGGTGGTGGTGGGCGATTCGGTGCACGACATCAGGAGCGCCCGGCGCACCGGTGCCCTGGCCATTGCGGTCTGTACGGGGCTCACGCCGCCCGACATGCTGGTCGCTGCGCGGCCCGACCATCTGGTGCCCGATCTCCCGAGCCTCCTCGTCACCCTCAGGAAAGACGGTGTCCGATGGGTTCCCAGCGCCCGGCCCGACTGATTCCCACGCTCTGCATCTGGGCCGCTGTGCTGGCCGGGACCTGGGGGATCATCTGGCGCTTCCTGCCCCCCGGGCCGGTGGCCGTCCTCCTCTGCGGGGTGACTTTCGTGGGCCTCTACGTCGCCCTGATGGTCCGCCTGGGGGATGCCCACCTCTCCTACACCCTGCTCCTCCCGGCCATGGTCCTGCTGCTGGGAGTGACCGTGATCCCCATCGCGTTCCTGGCGTATCTCGCCTTCTTCCGGGTGACCATCCTCAACTTCCGGGGCCACTGGCCGTTCGTGGGGCTGGAGAACTTCCTCAGCGTGTTCCGGGACGATTCGCAGTTTCTCCCCACCCTGGTCCGGACCCTGGAGCTCTTGGTGCTGGGGCTTCTCCTGCAGTTCGTCCTGGGCCTGGGCATGGCCCTGTGGTTGAATCGCCGTGTGCGATTCGAATCCCTCCTGGCGACGCTGATCCTGTTGCCGATGATGACCAACAGTATCGTGGTGGGGATGCTCTGGAAACACCTGCTCAACTTCTACAACGGGCTCTTCAACCTCCTCCTGAACCTCCTGGGGCTCGAGGGGATTCCCTGGCTCACCCAGGCGCCCATCGAGTGGGTGCAGGCGCTCCCCGCGCTCGGCCCGTGGCTGGTGGAGCACCTCAACGCAAACTACGCCTTTCTCAGTATCCTCATCACCAACACCTGGCAGTGGATGCCCTTCATGTTCCTGCTCCTCCGCGCGGCCCTGCGCTCGCTCCCGGTCGAGCCGTACGAAGCCGCGAGGATCGACGGGGCCGGCGCGTGGCAGACCTTCTGGTTCCTGACCCTGCCGCTCCTCAAGGGAGTGGTCGGCGTGGTCCTCCTGGTCCGGGCCATTGACATCCTCAAGACCTTCGGGATGATCTGGGCCCTGTTCGGCAACGCCACCATCACGCGGGTCATGCCGATTCACATCTACACCGTAGGCATCCAGACCCAGGACTATAGCCAGGGAGCGGTGCTCTCCCTCATCCTGGCGGCCGTGAGCGTCCTCGTGTACTGGGCGTTCCAACAGGGCTTCGGCCGGCCGGCCCTGGCCCGGGAGTGACCATGCGCGCCCTCCTGCGTCGAAGCGGCTTCGGGCTTGCCATGGGTGCCGTGATCCTGGTCTGGGTCGGGCCGTTCTTCTGGATGGTCCTGGGTTCCTTCAAGCCCCATGAGAGCATCATCGCCACCGAGCTCGTTCTCCGGTTCACCCCGACCTGGGAGAACTACGACGCCATCTTCTCCCGGCACGCCTTCTGGACCTACACCGCCAACAGCTTCCTGGTGGCCACCGCCACGACCGTCATCACGGTGGCCGCCTCGATCCTGGCGGCCTACGCGCTCTCGCGGTACCGGGCCGGCGGGCGGCTGTTCGAGTTCTGGCTGATGTTCACGCGAATGCTCCCGCCGGCGACCCTGTTGATCCCCCTGTTCCTGATCTTCCGGACCCTCGGCCTGATCAACACCCTGACCGGCCTGATCATCGCGGACGCCTCCTTCCTGCTGTCCTTCTCGATCTGGCTCCTGCGGGGGTTCTTCGACGAGGTGCCCGTCGGGCTGGAGGAGGCCGCCTCGTGCGACGGGGCCAGCCGGATGCAGAGCCTCTTTTACATCGTCCTGCCGGTGGCGGCCCCCGGGGTGACCGCGACGGTGATCCTCTCCCTCATCTTCGCGTGGAACGAGTATCTGTTTGCCATCGTCTTTGCGTCCGCCACCGCCTCCAAGACGCTGCCCGCGGCGGCGAACGATTTCATCACCGGGTACGCCATCAACTGGGGGCCCGTCTTCGCCTCCGGGGTGGTCATCGTCCTGCCGGTGGCGGCCGCCGCCCTCCTGCTCCAGCGGTACATCGTCCGGGGGCTCACCCTGGGGGCGTTCAAATAACCCGAGGCCCGGTCCCGGCGTCGGGATGCGGGCACCAAAACGGAAAGGACCCTGGATGCCTCCCAAGCTGCTGTTGTGCCACCTTGCCGTGGGGAAGGACCCCGCGAGTCTCCGCGAGTACGTCACCGCCCACCGGTACGATGGAGTCGAGTGGGGACTGGATGGATTCCGGGTGCCGGTGGCGCGCGGCCGCCGCCAGCGAATCCTGGATGGGTTCCGCAGCGTGGGGCCGTGCTCCCTGCATGCGCCCTACACCGACCTGGAGATCGGCCACCGGGATGCGGAGTACGCCGCCGCCGCCCTCCGCATCCTGCGGGAGTACGTGGACGTGACCGCGGACGTGGGGGCTCACCACCTCAACCTGCACGTGGGGTCCCATGCCCTGGAGCCCGAGGAGCGATCCTGGGACACGCTGGTGACGAACCTCACCGTCCTGATGGACTACGCCGCGCGGCGCGGGACGCTGGTGACAGTGGAGAACCTGCGCGTCGGCCTCACCAGCGACCCGGAGACCTTCGCCGCGCTCCTGCGGGCGACGGGGGCACCGGTGACCTTCGACCTGGGGCACGCCCACGGGAGCGCATGGGTGCAGGCGGGGCGGGGATCGGTCGTGGATTTCCTGAAGAGTATCCCCACCCGGATCGTGGCCGGGCACCTGTACCTCACCGAGACGGGCGACTCCCACGTCCCGCCCGCAGAGGTCGCCGACGTGGCCGCGGCCCTGGATGGCCTGCGCGCGGCCGGGTGCGACTGGTGGGTGCTGGAGCTCCACCGGCGGGACACGCTCGAGCAGACGCGCCGGATCGTGGATCAATACCTGGCGGGATCGGCACCGCCCCTCTCCAACACGGCATAGTGGGCGGAACGTACGCCCAGCAGAGGAGGAGATCATGCGGTACCGCAACGCGGCCTGGGGTCGGCTGGGATCGGCCGGCTGCCTCGCGCTTCTGGCGATCTTCCTGGCCACGCCAGTGTGGGCCCAGTCGAAGCCGGTGATGGTCTACGGGGTGATTCACGAGTACACCCTTGCGCGACTCATGCAGAAGTTCGAACGGGACACCGGGACCAAGGCGGACTTCATCCGCCTGTCGGCCGGCGAGGTGGCCACCCGGGTCCTGGCCGAGCGGCAGGCCCCGAAGGGAGACGTGATCTTCGGAATCTCCCGGGCCATCCAGGAGTCCATGAAGACCCAGGGCCTCCTGGAGGCGTACAAGTCGTCGCGCCGGGCCGAGGTCCCCAGCCGGTACGTGGACCCCGACGGGTACTGGACCGGCAGTGCCCTCACCGTCCAGGGGATCGCCGTGAATACCGAACGGTGGAAGAAGGAGTTCGGCAACGCCCCGATGCCGAAGACGTGGGAGGACCTGCTGGATCCGAAGTACAAGGATCTCATCGTGGCGCCGAGCCCGCTGAGTTCGGGGACCGGATTCACCTTCATCGTGGGGCAGTTCTTCCGCCTGGGCGAGGAGAAGGGGTGGGAGTACCTGAAGGCCCTGGACAGGAACGTCCGGTTCTATACGCCCAGCGGGATCGCCCCCACCCGCATGGTGGCCGCCGGTGAGTTCCTGATCGCAATCACCTTCGCCCACGACGCCCTCAAGGCGATCTCGGCCGGGTATCCCATCGCGTTGATCCACCCGGCCGGCGTGAGCTGGGACATCGGATCGGTCTCGCTGATCAAGAACGGCCCGAATCCTGCGGGCGGGAAGAAGTTCATCGACTGGGTCCTCGGGCGGGATCCGATCCAGCTCATCGTGGACCTGAACTTCGAGGGCTCCCTCCGGTCCGACGTGAGCCTGCCGCTGGGGGCCACGCCGCTCGAGAAGATCGACCTCGTGGACTACAAGCTGGATTGGGCGGCGCAGAATCGGCAGCGCGCCCTCAAGCAGTGGGGTGAGCTGTTCAAGAAGTAGGGTGCGGGCCTCCGAATGGGGAAGGCTACGACCGCACGAGCATGGACCGACGCACTGCTGGTGCGCCGGCTGACCGTTGACCCGCTTGGCCTGGGGGCGATCATCCTCGTGGTGGGCCTCCTGGCGGTCTTCGTGCTGTTTCCCGTGGTCCGGGTCCTGGCCCAGCCCGGCCCGGCCGAGTGGACTCGCCTGCTCACCGATCCCCGCTGGCTGCGGCTGGCCGGCAACACGATCTTGATCGCGGCCCTGTCCACCGCCTCGGCCGTGATGCTGGGATTCCTCTTCGCCTACGCCACCTCGCGGCCGGACGTCCCGCTGCGCCACCTCTTCAAGCTGATCGCGATCCTGCCGCTGGTGTCGCCGCCGTTCGTGGGGGGCCTGGCCTTCATCCTGCTCTTCGGCCGGCGGGGGCTGATCACCTACTCCCTGCTGGGATTGAGTGGAGACATTTACGGATGGCACGGGCTGTGGATGGTCCAGACGCTGGCCTTCTTCCCCATCGCCTATCTCACCCTGGCGGGGGTGTTGCGACGGATCAATCCGACGCTGGAGTACGCCGCTCAGGATCTGGGGGCCCATGGCTTTCGCCTGTTCCGCACGGTCACGCTGCCCCTGGCGACCCCGGGCGTGGCCAGCGCGGCGCTTCTCGTGGGGATCTACACCCTGAGCGACTTCGGCAATCCCATGCTGGTGGGCGGTGCGTTCAAAGTGCTGGCGACGGAGACCTATACCCAGGTCACCGGGTGGGGCGACCTCGGCATGGCGAGCGCGCTCAGCGCCGCGCTCCTCTTGCCGAGCCTGGTCCTCTTCGCGCTCCAGCGGTACTGGCTCGAGGGGCGCTCCTACGTGACGGTCACCGGCAAGGGGAGCTTCGCGGACCCCTTGCCGACGCCCGGCCTCTTGCGCTGGGCACTCTTCGCAGGTTGCGGCCTGGTGGCCCTGGTGCTCCTGGCGACCTATGCGGTGGTGTTCGTCGGGGCCTTCGCCAAGACCTGGGGCGTGAACTGGCGCCCGACCCTCGAGAACTTCGAGTACACGGTCTTCCGCGGCAGGCAACTCTGGAACAGCATCCGGTTCGCGGGCATCGCCGCCCTGGGCGGGTCGGCCTTCGCCGTGCTGGCTGCTTTCCTGATCCACCGCAAGCGCTTCCCCGGCCGGGCGATGGCAGACTTCGCTGCGGTGCTTCCGGCGGCACTGCCTGGGACCCTGATCGGGGTCGGATACATCCTGGCCTTCAACACGCCGCCCCTCACCCTCACCGGGACCGGGACGATCATCGTGGCGGCCATGCTGTTCCGGACGATCCCCGTGGGCTACCGGGCGGCGGTCGCCGGGCTCAGCCAGATCGCGCCCAGCATCGAAGAGGGCGCGGCCGACCTGGGGGCGCGCCCCCTGCGGACCCTCTGGGATGTGACGTTACCCCTGATTCGCTCGGCCTTCACCAGCGCCCTGGTCTTCACCTTCATCCGGTCAATGAACACACTGAGCGCCGTCATCTTCCTCGTCTCGCCGGGCAACGTGGTCGCCTCGGCCTCCATCCTGGCCCTGGCGGAGCACGGCGACTGGGGCCAGGCCAGCGCCATGGCGGCGAGCCTGATGTCGGCCGTCTTCCTCGTCCTGCTCCTCTTCCGCCTGCTGACCGGAGGCCGCATGCGGCTGTTCGAGCTGTGACCATGCCAGGATCCGCGCACGTCCGTTTGGAGAATGTGGTGAAGCGCTTCGGCCGGGTGGTGGCTGTGGCCGGGGTGTCGCTGGACATTTCCCGGAGGAGCCTGACCACCATCCTCGGACCCAGCGGGTGCGGCAAGACGACCATCCTGCGGTTGATCGCGGGCTTTCTCGCGCCCGACGAAGGAGACATCCAGATCGACGGCGCGTCCCAGCGCGGCCTCCCCCCGTACCTCCGGAAGACCTCCACGGTCTTTCAGGAGTACGCCCTGTTCCCGCACATGAGCGTCTCCGACAACGTGGCCTACGGCCTGCGCCTGCGCCGACTGCCCCGGGCCAGCGTGGCCGAGAAGGTGCGGCACACGCTCTCGCTCCTCAAGCTCGACGGGCTTGAGCGGCGGTTCCCCCGCGAGCTGTCCGGCGGCCAGCAGCAGCGGGTCGCCCTGGCTCGCTCGCTGATCGTGGAGCCCGAGGTCCTGTTGATGGACGAGCCGCTCTCCAACCTGGACGCGAAGCTCCGGGTGAGCGTCCGGACGGAGATCCGGGAGATCCAGCAGCGGGTGGGGATCACGACGCTCTACGTGACCCACGACCAGGAAGAGGCGCTGGCCATCTCGGACACGATCGCGGTGATGCGGGAGGGCCGGGTGATGCAGGTCGGCAGCCCCCGGGACATTTACGAGCGGCCGGCCGACCCGTTCGTTGCGGCCTTCGTAGGGCAGGTGAACCTGCTCCGGGCAAGGGTGGAAGAGGGTGGCGTTCGGATCGGCTCGCTCCGGCTGCCCGTTCCACCAGACTCACCCCATGTCGAGGTGGGCCACGAGGCGATCCTGGCGCTGCGCCCCGAGGCCATCCGCATCGGCGCGGGGTCAGAGGGTCGGGACGGGTTGACCGGCCAGGTAGTCTCCCGGACCTACCTGGGCACGACCGTCCGGTATCGGATCGAGCTGGGCGGCCAGACCCTC
>Ga0155960_1006_pt2 | contig 17394 bp, 21 predicted proteins | sample RifCSPlowO2_02_FD_107614 | JGI IMG/M metagenome (GOLD analysis project Ga0155960, IMG submission 107614) | candidate division NC10 bacterium RIFCSPLOWO2_02_FULL_66_22
TCGTTTTGGCGGTCCCAAGGATCAACGGGAACCGGGCGTGACGGGCCGCGCCCATGCCACCGAGGGGGTGTCCATACCCTCCAGCCCCGGCCGCCCCAAGAGCAAATTCTTAATCACCTCAAGCCAATCAAAGATGGGGGGACAAACAATGTCCAAGAACCAGCGGGCATTCACCCTCGGCCTTGCCATGCTCGCCGGCATTGCACTCACCAGCGATCAGGTTGCAGCGCAGGCACGTGAAAAGGAACTTGTCGTCTACGCCTCACATCCATCCGAGATGGTGGACTACTTCACCAAAGCCTTCAGCGACAAATACGGGGTGAAAGTCACAACGGTGAAAGCGGGGACGGGTGAGCTTCTCAACCGGATCCGCGCCGAGCGCGCCCGCCCAAGCGCCGATGTCATGTGGGGCGGCTTCTCCGACACCGGCAAATCCGCGCCAGATCTGTTCGAACTGTACAAGTCCAAGGAGCTTGCGCACATCGAGCCGAAGATGATCGATCCGACCGGCTACAACACGCCGTTCGGCGCGAGCACCATGGTCATCATGTACAACAAACGTCTCGTCAAGCCTGAGGAGGCGCCGAAGACCTGGGGCGACCTCAGCAAGCCCGAATGGGCCCGCAAGGTCATTCACGCCGATCCGTCCAAATCCAGCTCGGCCTACGCAGCGCTTGTCACGTGGCTCATCATCTACGGCAAGGACGACAAGGGCTGGCAGAAAGTCGAGGACATGACGCGCAACATGAACATCGTCATCAAATCCAGCCTAGTGTTCCAGCAAGTCGGGCGCGGCGAGTATCCGGTCGGCGTGACCTACGAAGAGGGCGCATTCAATTATGTGCTCTCCGGCACCGCCGGCATCGTGTACCCGGCGGACGGCACTTTGCTCCAGCCAGAGGGCATGTTCATCGTCAAGGGCACGCCGCACCCGAACGCCGCCCGTCTTTTCGCCGACTATCTGCTGTCGGCGGAGGCGCAGGCCGATCTGGCCACAAAGTTCCCGGGACGGCGGCCGACCCGAAAGGGCGTGAGTACGCATCCCGAGATGCTGCGGGCCGACAAATTCAAGGTCATCGAGTACGACGAAACATGGGCCGCGGAGAACCGAAAGCAGATCCTGGACCGCATGCAGAAGATCATCGTCAAGACCCAGGGCTGACGCGCAGGCCCCTCGCCGGGGCGCCGCTCCGGCGAGGGGCCTCTGCGAAACCGTTCGTTCGGGATCCGTTTCATGGCCTCCACGCCGGTCCGGATCGAGGGACTGAGCAAGCGCTTCGGCGACATCGTTGCCCTCGACAGCGTCGACGTCGCCATCGCCGAGGGCGAGTTCTTCACGCTTCTCGGGTCCAGCGGTTGCGGCAAAACTACGCTACTGCGCATCGTCGCCGGCTTCCTGAAGCAGACCTCGGGCCGCGTTCTCTTCAGCGAGATTTGCGTTGACGACGTGGCGGCGCACCGTCGCAATACCGGCATGGTGTTCCAGAACTACGCGATCTTTCCCCACCTATCGGTCATCGACAACATCGCGTATGGCCTACGCGCGCGGCGGCTTGGGCGGGCCGAAATCGACCGGCGGGTAGCCCGCATGTTGTCGATGACCCGACTCGATGGCCTTGCCCACCGGAAGCCGCGGGAACTGTCGGGCGGTCAGCAGCAGCGCGTCGTGTTGGCGCGGGCAGTCGTGATCGAGCCCGACGTCCTGCTGATGGACGAACCACTTTCGAACCTCGATGCGCAGATGCGGGTGCATTTGCGCAACGAGATCCGGGCGCTTCAGCGCCAGATCGGCGTGACCACGATCTACGTGACGCACGATCAGGAGGAGGCGTTGAGCCTTTCCGACCGCATCGCCGTCATGCGGCACGGACGGATCGAGCAGATCGGCACGCCTCACGAGATCTTCAACGAGCCGGCGACGCGCTTCGTCGCCGGCTTCATCGGAGAAAGCAACTTTCTTCCCGCCCGCCGCGCCGGCGATGCGGACGCCCGAGGGCTCGTGCCCTTTGAGGCCCCCGGTGGAGGGCGTCTCTTCGTACCGGCGGAACGGGTGCAGGGCGCGGCGGGCATGATGGCGCTCGCCTTCCGGCCCCATCAGGTTCGCCTGGACGCGGACAGGGGCGAGTCCGATCTTCGGGGCGAGGTCGTCGACGCCCTTTATACCGGTGCCAGCGTCCGCTACACGGTCGAGATCCATCCCGGCTCAGAAGTCTCGTGCCTTGCACTCATGGTGTCAGGCGTGCGGCCGCTTGAGGTCGGTCAGAAGGTTTCGCTCAGCGTTCCGTCCGCCGCCCTCGCCGCGTTTCCAGAGGCGACGGCATGACCGCGGCCACCATCGCCGCCGGGCGGAGATCCGTCCTCCGCCGTCTCGAAGATCTGTTCGGCTTCTGGCCGCTCGTCACCCTGCTCGCCTTTCTCGTGGTCGGGACCCTGCTGGTCCTTCCCGTTTTCAACATCGTCCTCTTGAGCTTCTCTGGAAAGGAGGAGGCGGCCGGAATTATCGACAATTACCGCACCTTCTTTTCGGAGCGGTTCTACTACCAGACCCTGATCAACAGCTTCATCGTCAGCAGCGCGGCGACCGTCGGGGCGGTCGCCGTGGGTCTTCCCACAGCATATTTCGTCGCCCGCTACAAGATCTGGGGCCGCACCTTCGTCCGCGCGGCCGTCGTCCTGACATTCGTGTCGCCGCCGTTCATCGGGTCCTACTCCTGGGTGATTCTCTTCGGCCGCAGCGGCCTCATCTCGAGCTTCCTCGCCGACAACGGGATCTTCCTGCCCTCGATCTACGGCGCCCAGGGAATCATATTCGTCTTCATCCTGCAGTTCTTCCCGTTCGTGTTTCTGATCGTGTCGTCCGGCTTGCGGTCGATCGACCAGAGCATCGAGGACGCGGCGCGCAATCTGGGATCCAGCGAGCTCCGCACGTTCTTCACAGTGATCGTACCGATGCTCATTCCCTCGATCACCACCGGCGCGTTGCTGGTTTTCGTTGCGGCCTTCTCCGAGTTCGGCACACCGATCATCCTGGGTGAACGCTTTCGCGTCCTTCCCGTGCTGATCTACGGGGAGTTTGTCAACGAATTTGGCGGCCGGCCGACCTTCGCCAGCACGCTCTCGGTCCTGCTTCTCGCCGTCACCTGCGCCGCACTGGTTCTCCAGCGGCGCGGCGCGATCCGCTTCGCGCACGGCGCGGCGACGATCCGTCCACTGGAGCCTCAGGAGCAGCCGATCGCGAAGCGGATCTTGGCCGCCGCGTTCGTCCTGCTGCTGACAGGCTTCGCGCTCCTGCCGATCGTCAACATTGTCGTCTCGTCGTTCCTTAAGGCCAACGGCCCGGTGCTCCTGGCCGAGCTGACGCTCGGCAACTACCGGCAGATCGCCGCGACGCTGTGGACGCCTCTCAGCAACACCATTCTGTTCACGACGACGGCGACGCTCCTCTGCGCCGCTGTTGGGACGGCCGTCGGCTACATTATCGTGCGGCGGCGCAGCCTTCTCTCAAGCTCCCTCGACACGATCATCATGTTCTCCTACGCAGTGCCGGGTATCGTCCTTGGCGTCGGCCTCGTCGTGACCTATAACGAGCCGCCGTTCGTGCTGACGGGAACTTCCCTGATCCTTATCCTCGCGTACTTCATTCGGCGCCTTCCGTTCTCGGTACGGTCGTCCGTCGCGATGCTGCAGCAGATCTCGCGTGACACCGAGGACGCTTCGGTCAACCTCGGCGCTGGACCCGCCCGTACGTTCGTCAAGATCACGGTGCCGCTGGTCTCCAGTGCGATCCTGTCGGGGGCTCTGCTCACCTGGTCGACCACGATCCGCGAGCTGAGCGCGACGCTGATTCTTCAGTCCGGTCAGACCGTCACCATGAGCGTCGAAATTTTCAACGAAGTCGTGAACGCGAATTTCGGCTTGGCCTCGGCGTTGGGAACGATCCTGATTCTTCTGACCTTCTGGCCGTTGGTCGTTCTCTTCTGGGGGCTAGGCAAGCATGAGGAGGTGGTCGTATGACCGGGCCGATCCCGCGCGCCAGAGCCTGCAGAGATCGCCGATGAATCGCGACCCGGCCGTCTCCGTCGTGGACGTGGGCAAGACGAGCGCGAAGGTCGTCGCGGTCGACCGGTCGGGCGTAGTGTGTGGGCGTCTCGCCCACGCCAATCGATCTAGCGATGCGGGGCCCTACCGGCACGTCGAAGTCGACGAGCTGTTCGAGTGGATCGTCGAGGCGCTCCAGGCGGTGGCGGCCGCCGAGGCGATCGAGGCGGTGGAGCCACTGCGCACGGCGCCGTTGCGGCTCTGGTGGACTCCTTCGGAGAGGCCGCGGCTGCCTAAGCTGAGCCCGCAAGCGCAATCCCGCGCACATCTCCTTCCGCCATCCCCCTCCCATCCATCCTTCCCGACGCCCTTGGTTCCAAATCCATAACCTCCCGTGGATCCCCCGCCTTTCCCTTGACAGGCCGTGGGGAAGCAGCGATCATCCCGTCCTGGCGGTCCCAAGGATCAACAGGACGCGGGCTTGACGGGGCGCGCCCATGCCACCGAGGGGGTGTCCATGCCCTCCCGCCCCGGCCGCCTCAGAAGCAAATAACTATCACCTCGATACAGGTGACGTGCGGTTCGTCTTTGACGTGAATTTCATGGGATCGTTCTTCACCTCGCGCGCGGTGTTGCCCTGGATGCTGAAGCAGAACTACGGACGGATCCTGCACATCGCGTCGATCGCCGGAAAAGAGGGCAATGCAGGCATGTTGGCCTACTCGGCTTCCAAAGCGGCCGTGATCGCGATGGACAAGTTGCAGGGAAAGGAGTACGCCGAGACGGGCATTACCATCAACGCGCTGGCTCCTGCCGTGATTCGCACTGCGATGGTCGAAGCGTTGCCGGAAGCCCAGGTGAAATACATGACCGAGAAGATCCCGATGGGGCGCTGCGGCACCCTCGAGGAGGTCGCCCACACGGCAGCCTTCATCGTCTCACCAGGCGCCGGCTTCACCACCGGATTCACCTTCGACATGACTGGAGGACGGGCGACTTACTAATCGTCAGTTCACAGCACGCGGAATTGACGATTGACGAATTGATGATTGTTCCCAGAGTTGCAGTGGTTCCGGCTTCAGTCGGTGGTACTCGGTTCGAACGGCCACAGACTGAAGCCTGTGCCACCGGATGCACCGAGGGGAAAACCAGATGAGCTTTGAGGTCCATGTTCTGAAAATGGGGCAATGCGAAGTGGCCGGGCCGGAAGTGTACTGGATGAGCCACTGGAATGACTGGGTGGAGCTGTATTTCTGGATGGTTGTGATTCGTGGTAATGGCAAGACGGCGATCATCAACACCGGCCCGCCAGCCGATCTCGTCGAGCTGAACGCGCGGTGGAGCAGCGCCTTTGGTGAACGCGGCAAACTGGTGCGCCAGGAAAGTGAACGCCCGGTGAATGCGCTGGCGTCGCTGGGCATCCGTCCCGAAGACGTGGACTATGTGCTGATCGCCCCGCTGCAGGTCTACGCAACGGCGAACATCCAGCTCTTTAAGAACGCGCGAGTCGGCATTTCGAAGCGCGGCTGGATTGAAGATTTTCATGCCGAAAAGTTCCCGATGCACGTCCCGCGAAGGTTCCGCCTTGCGGATGAGACGCTGCTGTATCTGATGTTTGAAGGGCACGAAAAACTCCACCTTCTCGAAAACGAGGATGAAGTGCTGCCGGGACTGCGCTGCTTCTGGGCCGGCGTGCATCATCGCTCCTCGATGGTCTACCTCATCGAGACGGCACAAGGCACGGTGGCCGTGTCGGATTGCGTGTTCAAGTACAGGAACATCGAGCAGATGGAACCGCTCGGCATTCAGGAAAGCCTCGAAGAGTTTCACGTTACCTGCAATCGAATCAAACGAGAGGCGGATATCTTCATCCCGCTGTACGAACCCGAGGTCCTGAAGCGCCATCCCGGCGGAAAGATCGCCTGAAAGTTCACTTGCCAGGAGCGTGCGGCGCATGAGCGATCGTTTGAAGGGCAAGGTAGCCATTGTGACCGGCGGTGCGGCAGGCATTGGAGAAGCAACCGCGGTGTTGTTCGCGGAAGAGGGCGCCAAGGTCGTCATAGCGGATGTCGATGAAGCGGCAGGCATGGAGACCGTCGCCCGGATCCGAGCGCAGGGCGGCGAGGCGATCTTCGTGTCGACCGACATTTCGCGGGAAGGCGACGCCAGGAAGGCCTGCGATGAAGCGGTTCGGGCCTTCGGCCGATTGCATATTCTCGTTAACAACGCAGCGAACTTCATGCTCAAGGGACTGGAAGCCAGCATCGACGACTGGCATCGATCGCTGGGTGTTAATGTCATCGGCACGGCCTTGATCAGCCGATATGCAGCCGAAGCGATAAAGAATGCGGGCGGCGGCGCAATTGTCAATCTCGGGTCAATTTCCAGTTTTATCGCGCAGCCCTCATTCGTTGCTTACAGCGCGACAAAGGCGGCCCTGGTGCAGATGACGCGCAATATGGCGATGGACCTCGCGCCGTTCAATATTCGCGTCAACTGCGTGTGTCCGGGCACGATTCTGACGCAGGCCGTTCACAGGCATGTGGAGCGAGTCGGCATGACGCTGGAAGAATTCCTGACGGAGGAGCGGCCGAAGTATCTGCTTAGCCGCATCGGTGAGCCGCGCGAGGTCGCCTATGCCATCCTTTTCCTCGCTTCGAATGAGGCCTCCTTCATCACCGGCGCGCATTTGATGGTCGACGGCGGCTACACCGCACGATAGCGACCGCGCCGGCGTCCCGGGGCGCTGAGCTGCCTGGACGCCCGCACCGCGGCGAGGCGTACTCCCCAGTTTTCATCTCCTTCCGCCATCCCCCTCCCATCCATCCTTCCCGACGCCCTTGGTTCCAAATCCATAACCTCCCGTGGATCCCCCGCCTTTCCCTTGACAGGCCGTGGGGAAGCAGCGATCATCCCGTCCTGGCGGTCCCAAGGATCAACAGGACGCGGGCTTGACGGGGCGCGCCCATGCCACCGAGGGGGTGTCCATGCCCTCCCGCCCCGGCCGCCTCAAAAGCAAATTCCTATCACCCCTATCACCAGGAGGGCGGTTGATGAGTGGACCACAAGAGAACGTGACTGTGGAATATCCAGTGGACGTGCGATTGGCGCTCCGCGAGACCAAGGAGGAGTTTGCCCGGGAGCTGCTGACGCTCGCGGCAGTGAAACTCTACGAACTGGGCAAGATCTCATCCGGAAAAGCGGCTGCGCTGGCGGGCATGGACCGGGTGAACTTCCTGCTCGGCTTGGGGCGTTACCGTGTGTCGGTGTTTAACTACATGCCTGAAGAACTGGAACGAGAGGTGGCGGAGGCGAGGACTCGCGCCGGGTGATGGCAGCCGTCGCCGATACCAGCTCGATCATTCTGTTGGCCAAAGTGGGCCGCCTCGGCCTTCTCCGGGAGCTCTATGGCGAGGTGTTTGTGCCTCCGGCGGTGGCCGCGGAACTCCGGGGAAAGCCCGATGCGGCATCTCAGGAGGTGGAGGCGTTCATTGAATCGCCGGGCTGCGTCCGCTCTCCCGGGAACATCTTGCTGGTCGAGAGGCTTTCGGCAAGTCTGGGGACTGGAGAGGCGGAGGCCATTGCTCTCGCAGCGGAAGTTCCCGGCGGACTCCTCATTATGGATGACGCCGAAGAGCGTCGTGTTGCACGAGGACTCGGTCTCCGCGTGACGGGATTGTTGGGTGTCCTGATCTAACCCGCATCCAAAATCTCCCTTGGGAGGCTCCTTGGCATCCACCCAGGTGTGTGATTCCGCTGTCGAACCGCCTCTGCGCCTCTTCCCTTGACATCGAGTTCGTCGAAAGCGATCCTTCGCCATCCCCTCTGGGGACCCGGAGGTCCAGGCATGCCCCGAAAGGCCGCACGACCTCCTTCTGCAAGAGCCAATTCCTGTTAGCTCAAGGCATGAGCACGGACAAGGGCGCGTGGTGGCTAGAGCGCTGAACACACTCATGGGAAAAGGAGGCAGCTATGGTCCTGGTCTACATCACCCTCAACACCATGGAAGAAGGACAGCGGCTGGCGCACCTCTTGATCGAGCGCAAGCTGACGAACTGTGTGAACTTCCACCCGATCACCTGCACATACCTCTGGGAGGGGAAGGTGACCACGGAACCTGAGGTCGTGGCGCTCGTCAAAACGCGCGCGGAACACTTTGATGCCGTGGCCGCTGCGGTTAAAGAGACCGTTCCCTACACGAACTTCGTCGGCCAGATCGAAGTCGCCCGAGTAAACGAAGCCTTTGAGGCATGGATGAACGATGTCGTTCGCCCCTCAACCCCACCCCCAGGCAACCGGTCCTAAAGATCAGCAAGGGTCAGGCAGTCCTTTTGCCAGATTGAGGCATTTTGGGTGTGGTCGCGGTCGCCCCCAAAAAGCAAATTCACCTATCACCCACCATCACCGAGTCACGACAGCTAGCGGGTCGGGCGGATTCTCACGCCTCCCTCTGTGGCAACGGTGAAGTGACCTGCCAACCGATCGGCATATCGCTGCAGCACACCCATCAGTACGCGCACCCGGTTGGCTGGGCTTTCGGCGTGAAGCCGAAGCAACACCACACCATGATGCCCCTGGCCGCTGCGAAAGACGAGTTCGCCGAAATCCTTGTCATTCGTGATCAGGATTCGTCCCTCACTCATCGCCCGGGCCAAGATATCTCGATCGTTGGCTTCAGGCATTGCCTTGGCTACGGCAAGCACCTCATGGCCGGCGGTGCGCAGATAATGGACCACCGCCCTGCCGGAGGACTCGTCCACGATGAACTGCACGGGGGTTGGCGCTTAGGCAGGGGTGGAGAGAGGGAAGACGTCTTCCTGCGCCAGAACTCGGGCGGCGTATGTGAGGGCAGCGCGGATATCCTCGGGCTGCAGGCGTGGGTATTCCCGCAGGATATCACCTTCCGGGATCCCCTGGGCCAGCATCCGAACGATGAGCTCCACGGGGACGCGAGTCCCTCGGATGACCGGCTTGCCGACCATGACCTTCGGATCCATGGTGATGCGCTGCCAAAGCTGTTCGTCCATGAGTCGCTCCTCTTTCGTAGGCATGCAAGGGTAAGGGCATGCCATTTTCGGTTCCGGAGCATAACACGGCGGGTCCTCTGTCGCAACATTTCACGGAGCGCGGGAAGCGGGAGCCGCGGCAGCGCTGGGTGCTCGCCATCCCCCCCTGCTCAATCGGGCTGTGGAACCGGTCGGCGTGGACCGTCCGATTTGGCAGGAGCCAGGGATTGCGTCTTTGGCCTGATCAATACTTCAATGGAACGTCCCCGAATTACACCGCCTGACCGCCCATGGGGGGGCGCCGTCAGAATATCTTTCATACCCGCGCTACGTCCCGTCCCACGTCCCGTCCCACAGGCCGTCCGGATCCAGGCCCGGCGCGCACGTCGCCGCCGCTCAGGGGCTATGGGTGGAGCGATGAGAGTGGGGGGGATGTGCCAAGAGGGTCAGGGGCATTGCGCCAGATGTTGAGGCCTCCGACGAGCGCAAGCAAAGTTATGAGGAGGGCGGAGGTGACGCACCAGATGCAGATGGCCTCGATGACATAGACCTCTATGTACGTGAGGTAAGCGGAGAAGCCCACACCGCCAAGGGCCAGGAGAAAGCCGATGGTGAGCAGGCGACGTTGCACGACGCCTTCGGTCTGGAGGACGGCCAGGGCTAGCCCCAGGAGCACCAGGTATCCCGCTAATCCGATGAACGCCACCGGCACGCCATAGATCCTGGCGTACACGCTGTTGTTCACCACGTCGCATTCGGCCCACCGGGTGCAGGCGAGGCTGCCCCCGGTGAACCGCTTGACGCTCAGATATCCCGAGACCAGAACGCCGAGTCCCGCGAGCACCACGGGTGCCCACAACCAGGCTCGAGTTGCAGCCTTTTCCTCGCGGATCATCCGTTTTCCCCCGGAGGGATCTCCAGGCTCCCGATGAGCTGGCGGATGTCCGGGATCCCGTTGGTCGCGCAGTACTGGGCCACCCCCTCGATGACCTTCAGGGGCGCCGTCGGGTCGATGAAGTTGGCCGTCCCGACCGCGATCGCCGTGGCCCCCGCGATGAGGAACTCCAGCCCGTCCTCCGCCGTCACGATTCCCCCCATCCCGATGATGGGCAACCGAATCGCCCGGGCGACCTGCCAGACCATGCGAACCGCGATCGGGCGGATGGCCGGTCCCGAGAGCCCGCCGGTCACGTTGGCGATCTTGGGCCGCCGCGTCCGGACGTCCACCGCCATGCCCACCAGCGTGTTGATCAACGAGATCGCGTCGGCGCCGGCATCGGCCACCGCTCGCGCGATCGCCACGATATCCGTGACGTTCGGCGAAAGCTTCGGGATCACGGGAAGGTGCGTCGCCTCGCGGGCCGCCTTGACCACCCGGTATGCCAGCTGCGAATCGGTGGAGAAGTCGAGGCCGCCGGCTACATTGGGGCAAGAAACGTTCAGCTCGATCCCCGCCACGCCCTCCTGATCGCTGATCCGCTTCGTGAGCTCCCGGAAGTCCTCGACCGACTCCCCCGCCACGTTCACGATGAGGGGCGGTTCGAGCTGCCGGAGATACGGCAGCTTCTCGCGGATGAATGCCTCGATGCCGACGTTCTGGAGGCCGATGGCGTTCAGCATCCCGGCCGGCGTCTCCACGATCCGCGGGGGCGGGTTCCCGGGGCGCGGCAGGCGGGTGATGGTCTTGACCACCAAGGCCCCCAGCCGGTTCAGGTCCATGTATCGCTCGAACTCCTGGGCGTATCCGAATGTCCCCGAAGCGGTCATGACCGGGTTTCGCATGCGGATGCCGGCGATGTCCACAGCCAAATTCACAGGGGTCGGGGGTCGGGGGTCGGGGGTCGGGGAATGCTCGGAGGCACTGGGCTCCTGGACCACTTTCCTTGTCGCTTCTTCCCTGGCCCCTGGCCCCTGGCCCCTGGCCCCTGGTTCCATCATCTCCACACGATTTCCCGCGAATCGAACACCGGTCCATCCTTGCAGACGAGCTTGTAGCTCTTGCCGTCCCCCTTGACCTCGACCGCACAACCCATGCATGCCCCGAAACCGCAGGCCATGTTCGCCTCGACGGACACCTGACAGGGAACCGCCGATTCCTCCGCCAGCCGGGCGACCGTCTCCAGCATCCCCGGCGGACCGCAGGTGTACAACGTGAGGCGTGAGGCGTGAGGCGTGAGGAGGAAAGGCCGCAGGAGATCGGTGATGAGGCCGCGGGTGCCCAGGCTGCCGTCCTCCGTCGTGATGTGGACGCCGGCCCCCGCCTCCTCGAAATCCTTCACGCACAGGATGTCCTCGGAAGTCTTCCCACCTAGGAAGACTTCCAAATTTCGAATTTCGAATTTCGAATTTCGAATTTGGGCGACTTGCGCGGCAAGAGCAGCGATGGGGGGAACGCCGATCCCGCCGGCGACGAGAATCGCCTGCTCCAGATCATCCGGCAGCGTGAATGCGTTGCCGAGCGGGCCCAGGATCTCGATCTCCTGCCCCGGCTCCATCCGGGACAGGCATTGCGTGCCCCGCCCCAGGACCTTGTACAGGATCTCGATCACCGGGGGCGCATCCCCCGCAGGAGACCCGGCGACGGAGGGCCGGCTGGATACTCGATAGATCGAGAAGGCGCGAGGAAGAAACGGGTCCCCGACCCAGGACGGACGGATCATCACGAACTCACCGGCCCGGAAGGTCGCCGGAAAGGCCGGGGCGGCGATCCCCAGATGCAGGTACGCCGACGAGATCGGGCGGTTGCAGGCAACAATCGCGTGCACGGAAACCTCAGGCGGTGGTGTGGTAATCCTGTAGGGCCCGGATGCCCATCCCGCGCTGGCGAAGGGCTCGGATTGCTTCCGCGGCTGCGGACGCCGCCGCCATGGTGGTGAAGTAGGGAATCCCCAGTGTCACGGCCGCCCGCCGGATGGGATAGGAATCCATGCGCGCGCTGCGGCCCTCGGGGGTATTGATGACCAGCGTGACCTCGCCGTTCTTCATCTTGTCCACGACGTGGGGCCGGAGCCCCTCGCTGACCTTGTACACCCGCTCCACCGGCACGCCGGCGCGCTGGATCACCGCGGCCGTCCCCTCCGTGGCGATCAGCCGGAAGCCCAGTTCGGCCAGCTGGGTGGCCAGGGCCGCGACGGTGGGCTTGTCCTTGTCCCGCACGCTGAGGAAGACCGTGCCGCTCAGGGGGAGGTTCCCGTTGGCGGCGATCTGCGACTTCGCAAAGGCCCGGCCGAAGTCGGCGTCGATCCCCATCACCTCGCCCGTGGACTTCATCTCCGGCCCCAGGACCGTGTCCACGTTGGGGAACTTGGCGAAGGGGAGGACGGCCTCCTTCACGGCCACGTGGTTGAGCTTCCGCTCCTCGGTGAAGCCCAGCTCCTTCAGGGTGGCGCCCACCATCGCCTTGGCCGCCAGCTTCGCCAGGGGAACGCCGATGGCCTTGCTCACGAACGGGACCGTGCGGGACGCTCGCGGGTTCACCTCCAGGACGTAGACCACGCGGTCCTTGATGGCGAACTGGATATTGATCAACCCCACCACGTGGAGCTCCAGCGCCATGGCCGCCGTCTGTTCGCGGATCTCCTTGAGCAGGGTGTCGCTGATGGACCGGGGCGGCAGCGAGCAGGCCGAGTCGCCCGAGTGGATCCCGGCCTCCTCGATGTGCTCCATGATCCCGCCGATGACCACGGTCTGCCCGTCCGAGACGGCGTCCACGTCCATCTCGATGGCGTCCTCGAGGAACTTGTCCACCAGGATGGGGTGATCGGGCGAGGCCTGGACCGCCCGTGCCATGTAGTCCCGCAGGTCCTCCTCGTCGTACACGATCTCCATGGCGCGCCCGCCCAGGACGTAGGAGGGGCGGACCAGGACCGGGTACCCGATCTGGCGGGCGATGAGGGCCGCCTGGTGGAACGAGAGGGCGGTGCCGTTGGGCGGCTGGTTCAACCGCAGTTTCTGCAGGAGCTGCTTGAAACGTTCGCGATCCTCCGCCCGGTCGATGGCGTCGGGCGAGGTCCCCAGGATCTTGACGCCCGCGCGCTGGAGGGGAACCGCCAGCTTCAGCGGCGTCTGCCCGCCGAACTGGACGATGACCCCCGTCGGCTTCTCCCGGTCCACGATGTTGAGGACGTCCTCCAGCGTGAGCGGCTCGAAGTACAGGCGATCCGCCGTGTCGTAATCCGTCGAGACCGTCTCGGGATTGCAGTTGACCATGATGGTCTCGTACCCGAGCTCCCTCAGGCCGAAGACGGCGTGGACGCAGCAGTAGTCGAACTCGATCCCCTGGCCGATGCGGTTGGGCCCGGCCCCCAGGATCACCACCTTGGGCCGGTCGGTGGGGTTGGCCTCGCATTCCCGTTCATAGGTGGAGTAGAAGTAGGGCGTATAGGCCACGAATTCGGCCGCGCAGGTGTCCACCATCTTGAAGGTGGCCTCGATCCCCATCCGCTTCCGGGCGTCGCGGACCGTGAGCTCGTCCGATCCGACGAGCTTGGCCAGGCGCCGATCCGAGAAGCCCATGGCCTTCGCCTCCCGCATCACCGGATCCGTTAGCAGGCGCATCAGGGGGGACCGGCCGCTCTCCGGTCGGCGGAGCCGCTCTTCGAACTCCACGATCTGCTGGATGTTGGCCAGGAACCAGGGGTCGATCTTGGTCAGGCCGTGGATCTCCTCCAGGTCCATCCCCAGGCGCAGCGCCTCGGCGATGTGGAAGACCCGATCCCACTTCGGGACCCGCAGGCTCTCGCGGATGCTCTTCAGCACCGCCTCCCGGCCCTCCTGGCCGTCCCGGGCCCTGGACTCTAACCCGTAGGCGTCGATCTCCAGCGACCGGATGGCCTTCTGCAGCGCCTCCTTGAACGTCCGTCCGATGGCCATGGCCTCGCCCACCGACTTCATCTGGGTGGTCAGGGTGTCGTCGGCCCCGGGGAATTTCTCGAAAGCCCAGCGGGGATACTTCACCACGCAGTAGTCGATGGTGGGCTCGAAGCTGGCGGGCGTCTCACGGGTGATGTCGTTGCGGATCTCGTCCAGGGTGTAGCCGATCGCCAGCTTGGCCGCGATCTTGGCAATGGGGAAGCCGGTGGCCTTGCTGGCCAGGGCCGAGCTGCGGGACACCCGGGGGTTCATCTCGATCACCACCAGCCGCCCCGTGGCCGGATCCACCGCGAACTGGATATTGCTCCCTCCGGTCTCCACCCCGATCTCCCGGATGATGGCGATGGCGGCATCGCGCATCATCTGGTACTCCTTGTCGGTCAGGGTCTGGGCCGGCGCCACGGTGATGGAATCGCCCGTGTGGATCCCCATCGGGTCGAAGTTCTCGATGGAGCAGATGATGACGACGTTGTCCTTCAGGTCCCGCATGACCTCCAGCTCGTACTCCTTCCAGCCGATGACCGAGGCCTCGATCAGGACCCGGCGGACGGGGCTGAGGTTCAGGCCCCACTGGACGTACTCCTCGAATTCCTCCCGGTTGTAGGCGATGTTGCCGCCCGTGCCGCCCAGCGTGAAGGAGGGGCGGATGATGGCGGGGTAGCCCACGTGCTGGATGATCTCCAGCGCATCCTCCATGGACCGGGCATAGCCGCTCTCCGGGACCTCCAGCCCGATCCGGGTCATGGCCTGCTTGAACAGGTCCCGGTCCTCGGCCTTCTTGATGGCGGGCAGCTTGGCCCCGATCAGCTCCACCCGGTGCCGGTCCAGGACGCCGGACTCGGCCAGGGCCACGGCGATGTTCAGCGCCGTCTGCCCTCCCAGCGTCGGCAGCAGGGCGTCCGGCCGCTCCTTCTCGATGATGGCCGCCACCACCTCGGGCGTGAGCGGCTCGATATAGGTCCGGTCGCCGAACTCGGGGTCCGTCATGATGGTGGCGGGGTTGCTGTTCACCAGGACCACACGGTAGCCCTCCTCGCGGAGGGACTTGCAACCCTGGGTCCCCGAGTAGTCGAACTCGCAGCCCTGGCCGATGACGATCGGCCCCGAGCCGATGATCAGGATGGTCCGGAGATCAGTGCGCTTGGGCACTCAGGACTCCTTGGCCTTCACAACCAGATTGCCCAGGCCGTCGGGGGCCGGTCGAACCGTGTACCCTGCCTCATCGAGAACGGCTCTCGCTTCCTTCTGAAGGAGCGCAACGTACTCTTCGTTGCTCATCCCCTTCAATTTCTCAGAATCCTCCTCGCGGATCCGGTGTAGGAATTCCAAGAAGTCATGTCCGTTCTTGATCATGTCGAGATCACCTCCTGAGGTGTCGCAATCTCAAGCTCGCGATAGCCCAAGAGCTTATTGATGCCATTCACTCCCAGGCGAGTCCTGGTCTTCACAATGTGTTGCAGAGCCAATGCCCGCGCTTCCGCAGTAACCTCCAATTCCTTGAGACCATACCTCGGAATCAACAGGAGTAGGGTACTCCGCATCGGCTCCGGAGCCTTGCCGAGCTCCCGGACCACCTCTGTCGAGACATAGGCTTCCAGGTTTCCCCCAATGATCTCCTGGAAGAGCTGCTCCGTGGAAGTCCTCTCGGCCGTCTGCTGCTCTCCCAGCATGAACCCGAAAACCGATGTCTCGAGATAAATCTTGAGCTTCTTCACTGGCTTCTCTCAGTACCCCCCGCCGCTCCACCCTCTCCGGCTCTTCGTCCGTGTCCAGGATTCATCTCCACCTACGTCCGATCGCCGAACTCGGGGTCGGTCAACGACCTCAGGCCCGCCAGTATCATGCTACTGCGCTCTCCTGCAATTCGATATCCTGTCTACTCTCGTCGACGCGATAGATAATCAAGCGAACCGTTTTCTCTTCAATCCGGCGACGATTCCTCACGTAATCGATAACGCCATCCGCGAAGCGCCTCGCGACCAGCACGCTCTGAATCATCTCTTTGTCGCCTGCCGCCAATCTCCGAGCAAGCCAATCTTCATATCGAAGTATTTGGGCCAAGTCTTGCTCGTTCGCCCGGTCGGCCTTAAGTTCAATGCATGTGTACTTGTGGAGAATCTCAATCGAGTCTACCGTTGTGACATGGGTAAGAAAAATGTCCATAACCTTGTTGAACGTGGTCGGCACAAGGTTCAGGCACTCTCGGTAGTCACCAAACAAGGCTTTCAACCCACCCCTGGCAAGTGAGCGCATAAGCCATGCGTTAAGCCATCCTTCATATCGCAGTGCTCCGCCCTGGCTCGAAGCAAGGTCGACCTCGATTGTCCCTCGGACGGATGGAACATAGGGATCTGGAATCCCTACTGGAGATTGGCGGATGGGGTTATTCCGCAAAAGCAGGCGTAAGAGTTCGCGAGCTTCATCAATCGTAATCTTGTATTGGTTCTTCTGTTGAACCGGATTCAAATCAAATGTCCAAATCCGCCCTTTGTCACGGAGGTCGAGAACATCGCTGAGCGATACGGGCACAGGGAAGTGACCTACGGTTGATTCGAATGAGAAGCGGTAGGGAAATAGCTGCTTGTCATCGGACCAGACCTTAGATTCATCAAAGTAGACCTCGTCCGCAACCCTCCACAAACCATAGACGCCTCGGTTCTTGACATAGAAGAAAACGAGGTCATTGGGCTCGATGGAGAGAATCCCAGCGATGATCTCGGCCTTATTCCATTCAGTGCTTGGCATTACACAGCCATAGACACCGCGTCGGATGCAGACCTCAAAATTATTCTCACTCACAAGGAAGATATGTGCACCCATCTCATTCGACACTCGCGGTCATCTGCCTTCAACATAGCCAGAAGGATCCTTTAGGGCTTTCGATTTCCGTGTGAAAGGACCGGCAACTCTGGGCCTTCTCGAAGTGTCTTCATCCACATACCCCAAATACTGCTGGTTCGAGCCTTCGAGGGCAGCCCTCTTGCTTGTCGCCTTGACGATGTACTTGATCCAGGTCTTCCGTTCGCACTCAATGACAAACCAAGACATGACCCACTCCTGTTCCGTGCTCAAATTGATCCTGCGACAACTCCTCCCTCAGCCACTTGCATACAGGCCATTTGCCATCCATATGCGTATGCGAAGCATGCACGCATGAAGGCCTAGTCCGACTCCGTTCCACATTGTCCGTGCCGCCCCTTGTGCACGGAAGGCCGAATTGCAGATCGAGAGTCTTCGTCAATCTCCTGAAGCTTCTGCTTCACGTGCTCCATCTTCCTGCTGCTCCTCTGACTCTCCAGCTGCTAGACGCGCACCGCGCTGTTGGTCCCCTGCCGGTCCCGCTCCATCATGTCCACGAACCGCTGGAAGAGGTAATTGGCGTCATGGGGGCCGGGGGAGGCTTCGGGGTGGTACTGGACCGAGAAGAGGGGCAGGCGCCGGTGCATCAGCCCCTCGCAGGTGTTGTCGTTGAGATTCA
>Ga0155960_1112_pt2 | contig 16948 bp, 19 predicted proteins | sample RifCSPlowO2_02_FD_107614 | JGI IMG/M metagenome (GOLD analysis project Ga0155960, IMG submission 107614) | candidate division NC10 bacterium RIFCSPLOWO2_02_FULL_66_22
GGATGGCGAGAAACAGCCACCTCCCGTCAGCCGAACAACCCGCCCTGCTCGGGAGACCCTCCCTGCCCGAACGGATGCACACGAGCACGGAGAGATGCTCCCCGGGCAAAACACGTATCAGCACCTGGTTACTCTTGTCAACGAAAAATGCATCGATGGGTGAGCGCTCAGCGAGGGTATATCGCCCAAGAGGCAGCCGGATCCAACGCCACGGCCTCGCCGTGCCGGGCCACCCGCTCCACATCATCAAGGGTCAGGTGTTCACCATCCAGTAAGACAGGGGACATGGGCAACCTCTCTGAATGTTTTACGGAAAGAATAGTTCCGAGTGGAATCCTGCGTCAACGGCAAACGGAATCTGTCACCGGGAGGCTCCACACCATTATTCACACTGCTATTTACATTGCCAGGACCGGTTGCATCGCCAGGGCCCGCAGACCTTGATAAACCCGGACCCTTCTCTGTTGTGGATGTTCCGGCAAACCTCGCGCCAGGAAGGAACTCGGAAGAAAAGCGAGAAACCGGATGGGTCGTACAGTCTGCTTGACGAAATAGTTGATATAGGATACTCTCTAGAAAAGAGTATGTAATCGAGCGGAGGAGATTAAGCGGATGGCAACTCTCATCCACAAAATTCAGGTCCTCTTGAGCCACGAGCAGTACCAGGCGCTCTTGGCGCTGGCGAAGGCGCAGGGGAAGCGCCTGAGCGGGCTTCTCCGCGAGGCAGTTGTTGAACAGCTTCTGAAGGATGCCCGCCGGACTGCCAAGCAGAAGGCCTTCGAGGAGATTACCTCCATGGAGCTCCCCGTGGGCGATTGGTCGGAGATGGAAGAGGGGATCGAGCGGGACCATTCGGGGGCTCGGAAGCGGTCGTGAAGTACTTCTTGGACACCAACATCTTCATGTACGCCGCCGGCCGGGAACATCCCCTGAAGGGGCCTTGCGTGGCCTTCCTCCGGCGAGTGGCCCGGGAAGAGGTGGAGGCCCTGACCAACACAGAAGTTCTGCAGGAGATCCTGTACCGCTATCGCGCCATCGGCGAGCGTGAGCGGGGTCTACACCTGGCCCGCTTGGCAGTGGACCAGGTAGGAGGGGAGGTGCTCCCGGTGACCCTGGCCGACATGCGGCGTGCGTTCGGTCTGGTGGCCCGCTACGGGACAGATATCATGGCCCGCGACGCTGTCCATGCCGCCACCATGCTCAACAATGGCCTGACCCATCTCATCAGCGCGGACAGCCACTTCGACATTATCGAAGGCATTACCAGGGTGGACCCCCGGAAGGCGACCCGGCGGCCATAGAGTGAGCAGTGGGCAGAACGCCGTGACCATAACATTCGATCCGCAGCAAGTGACGCTGGAAGGCATGCATGTTCGTCTGGAGCCGCTGGCGCACTGCCATGCCGAGGATCTCTTCGAAGCCGGGAGAGACGAAGGCATCTGGCAGTATATGCCGCGGCCTCCCCTGCGGAGCATCCCGGACACCCAGGGCTGGATTGACCAGGCGCTGGAGGTCGCCGCAGGCGGTACGCAGATCGCCTTTGCGATCATCGAACGGGCCAGCAACAGGGCGGTCGGCTCCACGCGGTATCTGGATATCCGGCGCGACGACCGCGGGCTGGAGATCGGCTGGACCTGGGTCGGGGCTCAATTTCAGCGCACGGCTGTGAATACGGAGTGCAAGTATCTGCTGCTGACCCACGCCTTCGAGGATCAGGGTGTGGTGCGGGTGCAATTGAAGACGGATCTCCGGAACGAGGCTTCCCAGCGAGCGATCGAACGGCTCGGCGCGGTCCGCGAGGGCCTGCTGCGCAAGCACATCGTCCTGTGGGACGGGTTCATTCGGGACACGGTCTACTACAGCATCATCGAAAGCGAGTGGTCGACCGTGAAGTGCCACCTGGAACGCCTGCTCGTGCGAGGGGAAGGCGTTTAAGGGAAGATGTGTGTTCTCTGGTCCGCTGCGGGGGTGGGCACAGGGCGGAAAGCGGGTCCGGACATTCCTTGGCCCGCAAGTGCGTTATTTCGTGGGGCTGTGGATTCAACTCCCGGGCCGCTGCGGCGCGCGGTGAGCCCGACCAGCAGGGCATGCAAACAGCAGCAGACCGAGAGAATCAATGCATGAACTCAGCGGGCGGGTGGCGCTGGTCACGGGAGGCAGCCGGGGCATCGGGGCCGCGGTGGCACGGCGGCTGGCCGGCGCGGGGGCGGCTGTGGCGGTCAATGCACATGCCTCTCCCCATGCCGTAGAGGCGGTGGTAGCCGAGATCATCGGCGATGGAGGGCGGGCACTGGGTGTCCTCGCCGACGTAGCAGGCCGGGATGCGGGGGAGAGGATTGTCACTCGGGTATTGGACGCGTTGGGCAGGCTGGACATCGTGGTCTGCGCTGCCGGGCTGAATCTGGATCGTCCCTTCCTCGAGCTGACGCCGGATACCTGGCAGCGGGTACTCGATGTCAACCTGAACGGGACGTTCAACATCTGCCAGGCTGCAGCCGGGCCCCTGACCAAGAGCGGCCGTGGCGCCATTGTCACATTCGCGGCGCAGACCGCCTTCCGGGGACGCCGCAACGGGGCCAACTACTGCGCGGCCAAGGCCGGCGTGGTGGCACTGACCAAGTGCATCGCGCAAGAACTGGCCCCCGCAGTACGTGCCAACGTGGTGGTCCCCGGGACGATCGAGACCCAAGAGGTCATCACCCGCCTTCATCTGGATGACCCGGCGATGTTAGAGAACCGCCTGGCAGGGATCCCCGCGGGACGGCTGGGCCGTCCGGAGGAAGTGGCCGAGGCCGTGGCCTTCCTGGTGAGTGACCAGGCCTCGTACATCACCGGTCAGGTGTGGTGGGTGAACGGCGGGGCGGTGATGTGGTGACGCGCTCGTCCGATCACAGGGCCAGCGTTGGGGGGCGCCTGGTTCGCGCGACAGCGTACTCCCTGGCAGGCCTGCGGGCTGCATTCCGCCACGAGCAGGCATTCCGCCTTGAGGTGCTGATACTTGCCTTCGTTATTCCTGCAGGGCTGTGGCTGGGGAAGACTGGAGTGCAGCGCGCGCTTCTGATCGGCAGCTGGTGCATGGTGATCGTGGTCGAACTCCTCAATTCGGCCATCGAAATATTAGTGGAACGCCTCTGGCCAGAGCAGAATGCGCTTGCGGGTCGCGCAAAAGACATATGCTCAGCCGCTGTGTTTTCCTCGATCCTTCTCTCCATAGCGGTGTGGCTCTTGGTCCTCGTGACCCCCTGAGTGCTTCGCCTCGTTGGCTTGGGGACGCATCGTCCCTCCGACCCGTCACCCTCGTCCCCCCGGCAAGGTTCCGGTATTGCCGTCCAGCGAGCGGCATGGTATTTTGCTTGGCATGTTTTTCCCGTCGGAGGATGAATCGGGCCGGAGGAGGAAGGGGGTCGTCCGGGAATGAAGATCCTGCAGTGCGTCCCGAATTTCAGCGAGGGCCGGGATCCGAATTTTCTGAAGGAACTGGAGGCGGTCCTGAAGCGGTTCCCGGTCAAGATCCTGGACCTGTCCATGGACAAGGACCACAACCGGGCGGACTCCACCTTTCTGGGCCCCCCGGAAGCCGTCGAGGCTGCCGCCCTGGCCGTGACGTCCCGGGCCGTCGAGTTGATTGACATGCGCCACCACACGGGGAGCCACCCCCGCATGGGGGCGGTGGACGTGGTGCCCTTCATCCCCATCCGCGGGACGACCATGGCCGAGGCTGTGGAGATCACCCGGCGATTCGGCCAAGCCTTTGCGGAGAAGCACCAGGTACCGGTCTTCTTCTACGAGGAGGCCTGCACGAGCGAGGCGCGGCGGAACCTCGCCGACATCCGGAAGGGCGAGTACGAGGGCATGGTGAAGAAGCTCCAGGACCCGGCCTGGAAAGTGGATGCCGGCCCCCAGGTCCGCAACGAGAAATCGGGCGTCACGGCGGTCGGGGCCCGGATGCCGCTCATCGCCTTCAACGTGAACCTGCACACCAACGACCTGGAGGTGGCCAAGCGCATCGCCAACGCGGTCCGCCACGTCGGGGGCGGCCTGCGGTACGTGAAGGCCATGGGCCTCAGCCTGGAGGACAAGGGGATCGTCCAGGTCTCCATGAACCTCGTCAACTACCAGAAGACCCCGATCCACCGGGCGGTGGAGTTGATCAGGGCAGAGGCGGCGCGCTACGGGGTGCTGGTGAAGGAATGCGAGCTGGTGGGCATGGTGCCCATCGAGGCGCTCGAGGAGGTCGTGAGCCACTACCTCCAGATCCCCGGCTTCAACGCGAAGCAGATCATCGAATACCACCTCTTGCCCGACTGATGTCGGGCACCAATTTTGGATTTCGGATTTTGGATTGTGGATTTGTCTCGCGGAAAAATTCGGAATTCGCCATTCGAAATTCGAAATTTGGAAGGGGCGGCTGATGAGCTTCCAGGAGATGTCGCTGGCGAGATTCAGCGAGGTCCTGGCGTCGGGAACGCCGACCCCGGGGGGCGGGTGCGCCTCGGCCCTGGCGGGCGCCCTGGCGGCGGGGCTCACGGCCATGGTGGCCCGGACCACGGCCGGGAGCAAGAAATTCGCCGACCGGGCCGAGCAGATGAACGCGATCGCGGCCGAGGCGGACCGGCTGCGGGGGGAGTTCCTGGGCCTGGTGGACGAGGATGCCGCGGCCTTCGATCACGTCATGGCGGCCTTCCGGATGCCGAAGGAGACGCCGGAGGAGCAGACGGCGCGATCCCAGGCGATCCAGCAGGCGTACCAGACCGCGGTCGAGCCCCCGATGAAGGTGTGCACCCGGTCACTTCGGGTGTTGGGGCTGGCCCTGCAGGTCGCGGAGCAGGGGAATCCCAGCGCCGCGTCGGATGCCGGCGTGGGGGCCCTCCTGGCGGCCACGGCCCTGGAGGGGGGCGCCCTGAACGTCCAGATCAACCTGGGATCCATCAAGGACGAGGCGTTCCGGGGTGCTCAGACGGAAAGAGTCCGGGCGGCGCAGTCCCAGGGCCAGGCGCTCCGCGACAAGGCGCTGGCGGCGGTGCGGGGGAAACTCGCCTGAGAATCTGCCTCCATTGTGTTGACAAGGTTTCGAGGCGTGTGCTAGTCAGTAGGCGTCGAGGAACAGAGTGCCGGGTCTCCACCGGTGGTGGAGACAATTTTTTTCCCGGCCGCAGGACGGAGAATGTATACCCGGAACAGATGGGTCGTCGCGGTGGCGGTGTTGGCCCTGGTCGCCGGGACCGCGGCCTTCACGGAGGCAGCCTCGCCCATCGTCATCAAGTTCTCCCACGTGGTGGCCAAAGAGGCCCCCAAGGGCAAGGCGGCGGACCGGTTCGCCGAGCTGGTGAACCAGCGCCTCAGGGGAAGGGTCGAGGTCCAGGCCTTCCACAACTCTGCCCTCTACAAGGACCGGGAGGAGATAGAGGCCCTCCAGTTGGGTGCCGTGCAACTGCTGGCGCCCTCCACGGCCAAGCTGGTCCCGTGGTTCCCGCAGTACCAGGTCTTTGACCTGCCGTACCTGTTCGTGGATCAGGAGCACGCCCACAAGGCCATGACGGACCCACGGGTCACGGCCAAGCTGTTCCCCCTGCTCAAGAGTCGGGGGATGCTGGGCCTGGCGGCGTGGGACAACGGCTTCAAGCACATGACCTCCAACAAGTGCCCCATCGTGAAGCCGGAGGACATGAAGGGCCAGAAGATCCGGGTGCAGTCCTCCAAGGTCCTGGAGGAGCAGTTCCGGATCGTGGGGGCGAAGCCCCAGGTCATGGCGTTTGGGGAGGTGTACAACGCCCTGGAGCGCGGCGTGGTGGATGGCGAGGAGAACACCTTCACGAACATCTATTCCCAGAGGATGCATGAAGTTCAGCGGTGTCTCACGGTCAGCTCCCATGGCTACATCGCCTATGTGGTCCTGACCAATGCCTTGTTTTGGGAGGGGCTTCCCAGGGACATCCGGAAGGTTCTGGAAGACAGCTTGGCTGAAGTCACCAAGTGGGAATGGGAGCAGAGCGCCAAGGAACAGGAGGAGGCGTACGAGAAGATGCAGGAGTACGCCAAGGCCACCGGCAAGCTCCAGATCACGGTCTTGACACCGGAGCAGCGCACGCAGTGGGCCGCGACTTTCCAGCCGGTCCACAAGAAGTTCGAGTCGGTGATCGGGAAGGACCTGCTCGACCTCATCCCAGGCCTGGCGAAGTAAAGTCCCTGCGACCCCTCAAAAAGTGGGCCCCGACCCGGCTCGGGGTGGCAACTCGCGGCCAGTGGTAAGCTGCTTGACCACACCCAGCGGATTGTGTAAAGTCACCTCGCTGACAGGACCTCTCAAGAGCCGGAGGACAGGCGGCTCATGATCTTTCGGGGAATCAGGAGGGGGTGGTAGACAGGCGGGAGGCTCAAGACCTTCCGAGGAAGGCATGGGGGGAGAACGGGTTCCGGAAACGTCAGGTGCAGAATAGGGGAGGGGGGTCATCCGATGTTCAGGAAAAAGCATGATAGGCTGACGGCGGGATGGGTGGCTGTCCTGGCTTTTGTGCTTGGGATTGAAACGTGGGTGACGCCTGCAGCCGCCCAGTCGCCGATCAAGATCGGTGCCTCACTTTCGTTGACCGGTACCTATGCCGCCCTTGGGCAGAACCAGCAGCGGGGCTACCAGCTCTGTGCCAAGCAAATGAACGAGAAGGGCGGGGTGCTGGGGCGGAAGATCGAGTTCGTTCTCTACGATGACCAGTCCCAGCCCGCCACCGGGGTCCGCCTCTACGAGAAGCTCATTACCTCAGACAAAGTGGACGCCATCATGGGTCCCTACTCCTCGGCCATCACCGAGGCCGTAGCCAACGTGAACGAAAAGTACAAGATGCCGATGGTGGCGCCGATGGCCTCCACCACCTCCATCTTCAAGAAGGGCCGGAAGTTCGCCTTCATGGTGCAGTCCCCGGCCGAAGTGTACCTGGAGGGGCTCATTGACATGGCGGCGAAGCGGGGGCTGAAGACCGTGGCCATCATCAACGAGGACACCCTCTTCCCCAAGGCCACCGTGCAGGGGACCGTCGAGATTGCCAAGAAGAAGGGCCTCCAGGTGGTTTTCGTCGAGGCCTACCCCAAAGGGAACACCGACTTCTCGGCACTCATGACCAAGATCCGGGCGGCCAACCCGGACGTGCTGGGCGCCGCCACCTACTTCGATGACGCGGTGGCCATCACCCGCCAGATGAAGGAACTCAACGTGAACCCCAAGATGTACGGGGTGACGGTGGGCGGTGACCTTCCGAAGTTCTATGAGCTCCTGGGGAAGAACGCAGAGTACGTGTACGGCGCGAGCCAGTGGGAGCCAGAGCTGCCCTACCCGGGCGCCAAGGAGTTTAACGAGTCCTACAAGAAGGAATTTCCCGGCGCGGATCTCTCCTATCACTCGGCCGGCGGCTACGGGGGCTGCCAGGCGCTCGTGGAGGCCATCAAACGCGCCGGCTCTCTGGATGGGGAGAAGATCCGGGAGGCCGTCTTAAAATTGGACTTCAACACGGTCTATGGCGGGTTCAAGGTGGACCAGGATGGGTTCCAGGTCTCGCACAAAATGGTCATGTTCCAGTGGCAGGAGGGCAAGAAGGTGATCGTCTGGCCGGATGAGCTGGCCGCGGGGAAGGCCAGGTTCCCGGCACCGCCTTGGAACCAGCGGTAGGCGAGTGAGTTGTTGAGCAAGGAGCGAACGGCGCCCGCCGGGTAATCGGCGGGCGCCCGTGCTTTCGGGAGCATCCATGGGCGTCACCATCACCCCCACCATGGTCGGCCAGGTGGTCATCTCCGGCCTCCTGGCCGGCGCGCTCTACTCCATGGTGGCCCTGGGCCTGGCCCTCATCTACGGGGTCATGCGGGTTATCAACATCGCCCACGGCACGCTGCTGATGCTGGGGGCCTACACCACCTTCTGGTGGTTCCGGCTCTTGGGGATCAACCCCTACCTCTCGCTGCTGGTCGCGTTGCCGCTGATGTTTTTCGTCGGCATGCTCCTCCAGCGGACCCTGGTGGCCCGGGTGGTAGACGCCCCGGAGCTCTCTTCACTGCTCCTGACCTTTGGGATCTCTATCGCCCTCGTGAACGTGGCCCAGCTTACCTTCACCTCCGACGTGCGCTCGGTGGAGTTCCTGACGGGTGCCTTCCTGGTGGGCCCCTTCGCCGTGTCCAAATCCCGCCTGGTCGCATTCGCCGTCGCGGTCGCGATCACGGCCATCGCCTTCTGGTTCCTCCAAAAAACCAAGCTCGGCAAGGCGATCCGCGCCACCTCCCAGAGCAGCGAGGTGGCCATGGTCTGCGGGATCAACGTCCACCGCATTCACCTCTACGCCTTCGGCATCGCGTCGGCCCTGGCGTCGGCCGGCGGAAGCCTGGTGGCGGTCATGGTGGCCATCCAGCCCGAGATGGGACAGGTCTATACCTTCAAGTCGTTCCTGGTGATCGTCCTGGGGGGGGCGGGGAACTACCCCGGCGCGCTCCTGGGCGGGATGCTCCTGGGGCTCGTGGAGCAGCTCGCGTCGCTCTTCCTGACCACCCAGCTTTCCGAGGCCGTGGCGTACGTGCTCCTGGTGCTGGTCCTCCTCCTGCGTCCCACGGGGCTCCTGGGAGGGCGTGCGACGTGAGGTGGGCGGTCCTTGCGGCGCTCGCCATCGGGCTCCTCCTTCTCGCGCTCTACCCGCTGGTGGCCACCGGCTACGGGATCCGCTTCATGCTCCAGCTCTTCATGTGGGTGGCCCTGGCCCAGAGCTGGAACCTGATCTCCGGGCTCACGGGCTATGTCTCCTTCGGCCACGTGGCCTTCTTCGGCACCGGCGCCTATGCCGGAGCGATCCTGGTCACCACCCATGGTTGGCACTGGGGGCCGGCCTCCCTCGCGGGCGGGGTCGCGGCGGTGATCCTGGCGTTGATCATCGGCTACCCCTGCCTTCGACTGAAGGGCCCCTATTTCGCCATCGCCATGCTCGGGCTCAACGAGGTGATGCGGGTCCTGGTCTCCTACTTCGAGGGGCTCACGGGCGGAGGCTCGGGGCTCTCCCTCCCCACGCTCCACGCCAGCGGCCAGATCTACTACGCCATGGGAGCCGCGGCCCTGGCCGTCACCGGGGCGGCGCACCTCCTCATCACGTCGCGCGTTGGCCTCAGGTTCATGACGATCCGGGAGGACGAGATCGCCGCCGAGGCCATGGGGATCAACACCGAGCGCTACAAGCTGTACGCCTTCCTGCTCTCGGCCTTCGTCCCGGGCGTGGTGGGCGGGTTTTTCGCTCGGGATCAAGGGTACATCGAACCGATCAGCGTCTTCCCGCTCCTCACCACCATCACGATGATCGTGATGGTCCTCTTCGGCGGCAAGGGAACCATCTGGGGGCCGGTCCTGGGCGCGGTGACGCTCTTCGTCTTTCAAGAACTGGTGTGGGCGCGGTTCCTTTACCTCCATCAAATCTTCTTTGGCGCGATCATCGTATTCGTGGTGCTCCTGATGCCCAGGGGGATCCTGGGGGTTCTCCAGGAGCGCTACCGCCTGCCACGGACTATCTGAGATGGACGACGGCCACCTCCTCGAGATCCGGGACCTCACCAAGCACTTCGGCGGGGTGGTCGCGGTCAACCGCTGCTCCCTGGTTCTGGCCCCGGGGAAAATCTACGGCCTCATCGGCCCCAATGGGTCGGGGAAGACCACCCTCTTCAACTGTATTACCGGACTGGAGCGGCGCGACGCGGGGGAGGTCTTTTTTCGGGGCGAGCGGATTGACGGGCTGAAGCCCCACCAGGTCGCCCACCGCGGCATCGGGCGCACGTTCCAGATCATCCGGGTGTTCCCCGAGCTCACCGCCCTGGAAAACCTCCTGGTGGTCACGCGGGAACCCTTCGAGGTGGCCTACCGTCGTGCCCAGGAGCTGCTCCGCTTCGTGACCCTCGATCTGCTCGAGAACGAATACGCGGGGAACCTCTCCTATGGGCAGCAGAAGCTCCTGGAGTTCATCCGGGTGCTGATGAGGGACCCGGAGCTGATCCTCCTGGACGAGCCCGCAGCCGGCGTCAACCGCACGCTCCTGAACGAGCTCTTGGCTGCCATCACCCGCCTCCGCGACCAGGGGAAGACCATTCTGATTGTCGAGCACGACATGAAGGTCGTCATGGGCCTCTGCGAGAAGCTCTTCGTCCTCGACTACGGAGAGAAGATCGCCGAGGGCCCCCCGGGTGTCATCCAGGCAGACCCGCGCGTGATCGAGGCGTACTTTGGACGCTAACGGCTTCCTGCTCAAGGCGGACGGGATCCGGGCCGGCTATGGCAAGCTGGAGATCCTCCACGGGGTGAGCCTGGAGGTGCGGTCCCGGGAGATCGTGAGCGTCATCGGCCCCAACGGCGCCGGGAAGTCCACCGCCTTCAAGACGATCGTCGGGCTCCTGCACCCACGGTCCGGTCGGGTCCTCTTCGATGGAAAAGACATCACTGGCCTCCCTCCCTACGAGGTGGTGCGACTCGGGCTGGTCTATGTCCCCCAGGGACGCATCGTCTTCCCCCAGATGACGGTGCTCGAGAACCTGGAGATGGGGGCCTACGTCGAGACCGACCCGGGCCGGGTCAAGGAGGCGCTGACGCGAGTCTCTGCACTCTTTCCCATCCTGGAACAACGGAAGCGGCAGCTCGCGGGCAGTCTCAGTGGCGGCGAGCAACAGATGGTGGCCATCGGCCGGGCCCTGATGACCACGCCCAAGCTGATCCTGCTGGATGAGCCCTCCCTGGGGCTCTCCCCGAAGTTCGTTACCCTGATCTTCGAGAAGCTCCAGGAAATGCAGCAGGCCGGCTATACCATGATGGTGGTGGAGCAGAATGCCGCCAAGGCCCTATCGGTGGCGGACCGGGGCTATGTCCTCGAACTTGGCCAGAATCGCTTCGAGGGGACCGGTCAGACTCTCCTGAACGATCCCGAGGTCAAGCGCCTGTATCTCGGAGGCTAGAACCCGCCAGGTGAGGGACATCGTGGACGCGGTCCGGCAGGTCGTGAGGGAAGACGCGAGATCCAATCCCGGGGTGTGAGCCCCTGCGGGGGATCGCAAAGGAGGAGAGATCATGCGACGGGGAGGAACAGTGGTGCTGATGCTAGTCCTCGCGGCGGCGCTGGCGGGGCCGGCCCTGGCGGCCAGCTACAAGCCGGAGTACAAGACCAGCCTGGTGGTGGGGCCCACGGGTCCCTGGGGCGAGGCGGCGGCCCGCTTCGCGGACCTGGTCAAGGAACGCTCCGGCGGCAAGATCAACATCAAGAATTACTTCGCCGGGCAGCTCTTCGCCGGGCGGCAGACAAACGAGTTCCTGCTCCTGCGGCAAGGCGTGGCAGACTTCGCCTGGGGCTCCACCATCAACTGGTCGCCCCAGGTGAAGGAGCTGAACCTGTTCTCGCTGCCCTTCTTCTTCCCCGGCTACGAGGCCCTGGACGCGGTGGAGAACGGCGCGGCCGGGAAGCGGATCTTCAAGATCGTGGAGGAGAAAGGGGTGGTCCCCCTCTGCTGGGGCGAGAACGGGTTCCGCGAGGTCACCAACAGCAAGCGGCCCGTCCGGAAGCCCGGGGACATGGAAGGCCTGAAGCTCCGGGTGGTGGGCTCGCCCATCTTCATTGACATCTTCAAGACACTCGGCGCCAACCCGGTGTCCATGAACTGGGCCGAGGCCCAGAGCGCCTTCCAGCAGGGGACGGTGGATGGGCAGGAGAATCCGGTGGTCTCGGTGATCACGCCCTACAAGCTCTGGCAGAGCCAGAAGTACATCACGCTCTGGAAGTACGCCATTGACCCCCTGATCCTGGGGGTCAGCAAGACCACCTGGGACAGCTTCGAGCCGGCCGACCAGGCCCTGGTCCGGAAGGCGGGGGAGGAAACGTGCGCCTGGCAGAAGAAAGGCGCCCGCGAGGGCCTGCAGGGCAGCACGGCCGCCGTTGACAACCTGGCGAAGAACGGCATGACGGTCGTCAGCCTGACCCCCAAGGATCTCGAGGCGTTCAAGCAGAAGACCCTGGGGGTCTACACCAAGTGGGGCCAGGAGATCGGTCCTGACCTGATCGCCGAGGCCGAGCGCGAGATTGCCAAGCTGGCCAAGGCCGGCAAGGCGGCCAAGCGGTAGTTCTTGTCGCGGAGAGGGCCCCGGTGGATTTGATTCTGCCGGGGCCTCGCCCTTTTTCGCGTATGGCCTATCGCGTATGGCATATGGTTCAACCGAAACGTTCCAGCTCTCTCGCCAAGCGCGCCAAGAACGCCAAGACTTGCGGGGGCTTTCGCACGAAAAACCGGGGGTCTGGCGGGAACGATTTGGCCCGGGCTCGCCAAAGAAGAGACCGATTCCTGCCTCACGTTGCGCCCTTGGCGATCTTGGCGTGAAAAATCTGGGTTCAACCCAGACCATACGCCATAAGCCATACGCCATTTGTGATTCGGCGATGGGTCCGAGGTGAGAGCCGTGTGGCGCTGGCTGAATGAGAACTTCGAGGAGGCGGTCTGCGCCGGGATGCTGCTGTTCATGGCGACGCTGGCCTTCCTCAATATCCTGACCCGCTACTTCACCAATTTCTCCCTCGCCTTCAGCGAGGAGATCGAGGTGAGCCTGCTGGTGTACCTGACGATGCTGGGCACCGCGGCGGGGTTCAGGCGGGGCATCCACCTGGGACTCGTGTTTCTGGCGGCGCGGTTCCCTCGGCGCGCCCAGCGGTGGCTGCAAGTGGGAAGCGCCGCCCTGGCGTGTGGCCTGTTCCTGGCGCTCACCTGGTTCAGCGTCCGGCAGATCCAGGACGAAATCGCCATGCGCACGACCTCGGAGGCGCTGGCCATCCCGCAGTGGTGGTACACCATGGGCCTGCCCCTGGGGTCCATCATCGTCGTAGCCCGGGTCGTTCAGGCGACCCGCCGGGCCCTGCGCCAGGGCACCCCCGCATGACCGACCCCAGCGTCTGGCTCTTCGTCACGTTCCTGGTCCTGGTGGGCCTCGGCGTCCCCATCGCCATCGCGCTGGGGGTGAGCGGCGCGGCATTCCTCTGGTTCTACCAGCTCGGCATCCAGATCCTCTCGGCGAACATCTACGGCAACATCGCCAAGTTCCAGCTCCTGGCCATCCCGTTCTTCATCCTGGCCGGCCTGATCCTGGATCGCGTCGGCATCTCCCAACGCCTGGTGCACCTGGTCAATCTACTCGTCGGGCCCACCACCGGCGGGCTGGCCCTGGTGGCGGTGGTGGTTTGCGTCTTCTTCGCGGGCATCTCCGGGTCGGGGCCGGCGGACACGGCGGCCCTGGGGACCGTCCTGATCCCGGCGATGGTGGCCAAGGGGTACGACAAAGGCTTCGCCTCGGCCCTCATCGCCAGCGGGGGGAGCATCGCCATCATCATCCCACCCAGCATCGCCTTCATCATCTACGGGGTCATCACGGCCACCTCGATCCCAGCCCTGTTCGCGGCCGGGATCCTGCCGGGCCTCGTGGTGGGCCTCTGCCTGATGGTCCCGGCCTACCTCATCTCGCGGAGGCGGGGATACGCGGGCGAGCGGTTCGGAACCGCGGCGGAGATCTGGCAGGCGTTCAAGGATTCGATCTGGGGGCTCATGGCGCCCCTGGTCATCCTGGGCGGGATCTACGGCGGGATCTTCACGCCGACCGAGGCGGCGGTCGTGGCGGTGTTCTACGGCCTGTTCGTCGGCGCGGTGGTGCACCGGAATCTCACCTGGGCGGTGCTCTACGGAACCCTGCGGGACGCGGCCCTCTCCTCGGCCGTGGTCATGGTGATCGTGGCCTTCGCCGGCCTCTTTGCCTGGGCCGGGTCCACGCTGGGGGCCATGGACAAGGCGGCGGCCTTCATCATCTCGCTGAGCGGCAGCCCGTGGGTCACCATCCTCTGGGTGAACCTCCTCCTCTTCATCGCCGGGATGCTGCTGGATGCGGTGTCCATCTACTACGTCTTCCTGCCGATCTTCCTCCCGGTGATGGCGCACTTCCGCTGGGATCCCATCTGGTTCGGGGTGGTGATGACCGTCAACCTGGCCATCGGGCAGGTGACGCCGCCGGTGGCGGTGAACCTGTACGTCGCGGCCAACCTGGCCAAGATCAGCCTGGAAACCATCTCCCGCGCCGTGGTCCCCTTCGTCCTGGCCATGCTGGGCGCCCTGCTGGTCATCACCTACCTGCCGTTCCTGTCCACCTGGCTGCCCAAGCTCTTGCGGCTCTATTAGCGAGCACGGGGGTTGGGGGTCAGGGGCCGGGGGCGGGGCCTTGCACGTGAGCCCCGACCCCAGGTACCCGTCCCCCGTCCCCGGTCCCCCCGCCCCCTGTTCCCCCGCACCCGCGCTGTGCGGACGGTCGCCCCGTGTGCGGCAGGTGTTGTGGACCCAACCGAGTAAGTTAACGTAGGCAACAACGTGCCCCATTACTGTTGGCGAGGGTCTCGCGCATCCGGCGGGACAGCAGGACCCGCGGGGCGGGGATGGCGATGGTGGCGTTGTGATTACCCTCGGAGGCTCCGGCGCAACGGGGACCAGCAGCAAACGGCCCCGGGCTCCCCAAGACAGGGGGGTTCCCGGGGCCACAGGGCGGCTTGCGAGGCGATGTCTTACATCATGTTCTTGGTCAGCACCTCGGCGAACTTGTCCAAGCACTCCTTCGCCGAAATCTTCCCGACCATGGCCTGCTGGAACAGGGGCACCCCCTCGGACTCCAGCTTGCCGCCCCAACCCGCATACGCGGCGTACGGAGTCACGACCGAGAATGGGAAGGACTTGACAAAGCCCGCCAGCGCCGGATCGTGGCGGAACTCAGGACGGTCGGCGATCGTCTTCCGGGATGGCAACGCTCCAAGGCCCTTCGCATACATGGCGTTCGGCTCGTCGTCCATGACGAAGCTCAGGAACGCCCAGGCGCCCTCCTTGTTCTTGGCCGCTTTCAAGATGGTCAGGGCCTCAGAGAAGTAAAACGAGGCGCGTTTCTTCGCCGGCCCGATTGGCAGAGGCACGGTGACGAAGTTCTGGGTGCCCACGAACCCCTTCTGCTCCTCGACTGAGCCGGGGTTGTGCAGGTACATGTTGGTGATCCCCCGCCCGAAGCCCTCCACGATCTGCCGCCAGCCGTCGGTCGGCACGCTCGGTGGCGTCACCTTATACTTGCGGAAGAGGTCAAGGTACCAGTCAAACGCCTCGACGGCCTCCTTCGAGTTGATGACGACCTTGCCGTCCTTCAGGACCTGGGCACCATTGCCGTACATGAACGAGGTCGCGTAGATCACGGCCCATGCCCCTTGCCCTCGCATCCCAAAGCCGTATTGGTTCTTCTCGGGCTTCGTAAACCCTTTCGCGAGCGTGAGGAAGTCATCCCAGGTCCAATCGTCTTTGGGCGTGGTGAGGCCGTACTCCTTGAGCCGGTCGGTTCGGTAGAAGATCGCGTCATTGTACACAACCCACGGCAGTGACATGATCTTCCCCTTGAACGTGATGGTCTGCCACGCGACCGGCAGCACGTCACCGTAGTGCTTCCAGTTCTTGGCGCGCCCGGTAAGGTCCTCAATGGCGTCCATGCCCTCAAATTCTCCCACCCAGTGGTCGTTGAGCTGAGCGCAGTCCGGCGGGTTCCCTGCTGTGACCATGGTGATTAGTTTCGTCCGGGCCTGCTGCTGAGGGACGAACTCGACCTTGACTTCGAAGGTCGACTGGGACTTGTTGAAACGCTCGATGAGTGACTCCACCAGGGCGATGCGCTTGGGCTCGGTTTGGCTGTGAAGGTACCGGACGACGGTGGCCCCATAGGCTTTTCGTGGAGAGACGAAGGGCTCCTCCCACCACCCGAGCTCGCTCGCCGCAATGGCGCCCGTGGCGGCCAGCGTCCGCAGGAACTGTCGCCGGGATGCGTAGTACGTGTCATCCTTCATTGTGTTTCCCTCCTCTTCCAATCCTCCCATCGGTGCGGTGCTTGACTGTGTCACCAGTGTTGATCCGACCCGCGCCGCCTTCCATCCCCGCAGTTCTGTCGTCCGGGGTCTATGCAGGGAACTTGGGGACGTTGTTGACCCAGTGGAATTACTTGCCCGCCTGTCTGACGGTCTCGAAGTGCCGGAGGGCGAGATGCCGCCTTCCCGCAACATGTTGGCGAGGGGAACCATGATCCTGCCAGGCTAGAACTCTCAGGGCAATGATGTGGCGCCCCGTCCCCGGTGCGTCGAGCGGCGCGTGCCGTGCCGTTCTCCCCTCCAGGTGCCCCTGAGAGGCGAGGCTGAACCTCATCCGAGGTACTCCACTCCGTCAACAACATTATAACCTACAACCGGGGTCGGAGGTCAGGGGCCGGGGTGGCACGCGGGCTCCGATCGCCAGCCCCCAACCCCCAGCCCCCAACCCCCGTTACTGGTCCCCCGTCCCCTGTTCTTAGACGGGGGAGGGGTGGGCGAAGTGGTCCAGCAGGAAGCGGGCGATGCTCAGCTTGGGGGGCAGGTCGGGCAGATCGTCCACCGAGAACCACCGGGCGTCTTCGAGTTCGGCCGTGTTGACGCGCAGATCGCCGCGGGCGTACGCAGCGGTGAACCCCACCATGAGCTGACTGGGGAAGGGCCAGTACTGGCTGGCGACGTAGTTGAGGTCGCGGATCTCGATTCCAGTTTCCTCCAGCACCTCCCGACACGCGGCTGCCTCCAGGGATTCCCCCGCGTCCACGAAGCCGGCGACCAGGCCGTAGCGTCCCTTGGCCCAGAAGGATTTCCGAGCCAGCAGGACGCGATCGCCGTCCTTCACCAGCACGATCACGGCCGGGTGCAGGTGCGGATAGTGCTCGTAGGCGCAGCGGGGGCAGCGCTTGCCCGACTCGCTCGCGATGCGGGCCGTGGGCTCGCCGCAGCGGGGGCAGTGGCGGCTGGTCGCCTCCCAGTGCACGGCGTGCAGGGCCAGCCCCCCCAGCGAGAGCACGTCGTCGGTCAGCCGGGTCTGGGCCGGCATCAGGGTC
>Ga0155960_1167_pt1 | contig 16807 bp, 16 predicted proteins | sample RifCSPlowO2_02_FD_107614 | JGI IMG/M metagenome (GOLD analysis project Ga0155960, IMG submission 107614) | candidate division NC10 bacterium RIFCSPLOWO2_02_FULL_66_22
GGGAAACCCATCGTGCTCTACAAGGCGGACAGCCGGAGCCTGATCCAGGGGAGCGACAACCCGCTGGTCCTGGGCCTGGGGAACTTCGCGAGGGTATCCACCATTCCCGAGATCGCCTACGCCTTCACCCAGGTCTTCCGGACCTGGCGTCCGGGCAAGAGCCCGGTGCTGCCCCCGGCCGTCAGGTCCGCCGTCGAGGCCGGCCGCCGTCTGTCCCGGCTCCTGGCTACCTGCACCTCCCCGGCCGATCTCGTCCCCATCATCGTCTCCCTCACCCGCCAGGCAACCCGCAGCTCCGGTCGGTGACCTCCCGCCTCCCGGAGCGGGGAGGCGCGGGGGGTCGGGTGGGAACTCCGGTGTCAGCCTCCTTCGACCTTCCGGATCTCCCTGATGTTCTTCAGGACCCCTTCCATGTCGCGGACCCGTTCCCCGATCTTTTCCACGAGCGGGTAGACGTCTTCATGGGGTTTCAGCCATCGCAAGAGATCCTCGACGTGCACCGAGATGGAGACGAGGGGCCGCTCGATCTCATAGGTCGCCAGGTGAAGCGACTCGGCGATGGCCGCCCGCCGCTCCTTGGCCACCAGTTCCTCCTGGAGCCTCTTGACCTGTCCCAGGAGTTCTCCGAGGTAACGGTTCTTCTCTTCCAAATCTCGGGCCTTCTCCTGGAGGGCTCGCTCGGAATCGCGGAGCCGCCGCCGCTCGCCGAGGAGCTGGGAGATTGTCGAAGAGATCAGGGCGAAACTGAAGAACCGGGCAAAGGCCCGCCAGTATGGGTAAATCAGGGCTAGGGTGTCTGGCCTCGTGACGAGGTCAGCCCCGAGATAGATGAGGGCGGCCAGGACGGAGTACACGAGACAGATCCACAGGGGCTCGAAGAACGCGATGGGAAGGAGGGCCAGGATATAGAGGGGAGCCACGGCGATCTCCGGCCCGCTGAAGTAATCGAGCCATCCTACGAAGACAAGTAGCAGAACGCCTCCCACCCGCCGGAGGCCAACGGAGTTGGCCAGTTTCTCCTGCAAGGTCTCGAGTGCTGCCATGGGTTCGACCTCCATGTCCTGGAGCCATTTTCACTTTACCCTAGGCCAGGGCGTAGGGCTTTGTCAAGGCGCGCACAGCGCCGCTTTGGTGGAATCGATCCGCTCGCTCGGAGTGGAAGCGGAGGCAAGCGGATTGGCTCAGGGGTAGCGGGTCGGGGATGCCACTGGAGCAGCGGGCTCAGGAGGTCTCAGTCTCCTTTGGGTGCGGGGCGCTGGGGGCCTGGCCGTCCTGATCGGCCTCTGCCTGGAGGGCATTGAAGCAGGCGTAGCAGAGGGGTCCTTTCTCTGTCACCATTTTCTGGTGCTCGAGCATGGGCCCCAGGTCACGATGGCATTTCCAGCAGCTCGGCACGGGTGCTCCACTCATTCGCAGGCTGGACAATTTCTTCCGCGAGGGGTGGGACGAGGCGCCAGCATGAGGCAGACGCTCAGAGGAGCAGCCGGCCCGTCCCCAGGCCGCCGCCCGGCGTGAGCTTTTCCATGGCCTTCTCGAGGGCGGCCTGCTGCTCCGGCGTGACGCCGACGAAGGTCAGGCCGCTCTCGTACCGGAGGAGCCGTCCTCCATCCGGGGTGGGTTCGTTGCCGATGACGGTGCTGCGGATGATACGGGCGGACAGGACCAGGGATCCGATTGCCGTCGGGAGTTCGAAGGCGCAGGAGGATCCCGGGCGCAGGGGGCTGAGGTGCTCGATGCGCGCCCCGGTGAGGCTGAGGTCGAGGATGCGGACGTCCAGGATCGCGCGCGCCCGGCCCCCGAGACGCCCCGCGACGACGACCCGGGTTGCCTTGCGCCGCTCTGGAATGTCGGCCATGGCTCAACTCCCCCCTCGCGATGGTAGCCTCATCGCCGTCCCCACCGGTGGCCCGGCCAAGAGTATCCGGTGCCGGCATCAGGCTGCACCAGAATGCCGGATGGGCTGCCTCAAGTTTGGACGCTGGCAGGACCCAGCAAGGATGCTGTTCCACGGCCGGCCCGGCATGATCGCGCCGTGGTGCGGATCAGCTTTCCGGAGTCACCGCGGGGACGACCGGCGCGCCCCGCAGCCCCGATCCCTAAGTGTCCCTGACCCACTTGTGGTCCGGGTCGTCGTAGAGCGTGTAGTTGCGTGGTTCGCCGGCCAGCACCCAGAGGTAATACAGGGAATAGCCGGGGGCCGCGGCGGTCGGGTGATACCCGAATGGGAGCTTGGTCAGGCTGTTGTCCCGGATGACATAGGCCTGGTCCAGATTCCGCTCCGGGCTGTAAACCCGCTGGAATCCGAAGCCCTGGGGCGGATTGAGCTTGAAGAAGTACACCTCCTCCATCCTGGTCTCATCCGGCGGGGCCGTCCGGTCGTGCTTGTGCGGCGGATAGCTCGACCACTTGCCGGGCAGATTGAAGGTCTCGCCGACGAGCAGGCGCCTCGAGGGGAAATTGAAATCAATGATGTCGTGAACCTGCCGCTCGAAGGCGTCCTTGCCCCGGAGGTTGACCTTCACCTTCTCGGGACCGATGAGGCGTGGCTCTCCCGCCAGATCGCTGGGGGCCCGGGCGATGGCCGCCTCCAGGGCGCCCACCGCCTCCACCTTGAACTTCAGGCCGGGTGGGACGTGGACGGCGGTGGCACGGCCGGCAAAGACGTTGGCCCGGCCCCCGATCGAGTGGAAGCTGGCCTCGCCCGCCGTCACGTTGGCCAAGCCTCCCAAGAGGACGACGCACACCTCCTGCCCCTCGCTGCTGCCGCGGTACTTGCCGCCGGGGGGCAGGCGCAGGATTCCCAGCTCCAGGAGTTCGATGCCATCCTTGCCGGGCTTCACCAGGGCCGTGTACCCATCCTTGGGCGTGTACTGCTTGAAGAGGTTCATGGGGAAGAGTCCTCCCTGGACGAAGGGATCATGATTCGGGAATGCCATCCGAAAGAACGTAAAGAACGTATCACCGGTCCCATCGGCTGTCAATGCGCGAGGAGCGAGGGGGTGGCGGTGAGGGGCTCGCACGGTTCACGGGGGGTTCTCCACGCGGGTGGGAGGAGGGGGATCGGATGGGTTGCACAAGGCGCCAATTTCGCTTGACACTCAAAGCAAAGCTATGGTACGCGAGCAGGGGCGAAGACAGAGGCGGATCTTCCACCGGTGGGAGGGTGAAGGAGGGAGGCACAATGGTGAAGGACGACGCGTACTACGCATCACGGCGGCAGTTCCTGCAAACGCTGGCGGCGACGGGGGCCATCGCGGCGGCCGACCTGGCCTGGTGGGAGGACCCGTTCCTGGGTCCCCGGCGGGCCCGCGCAGCCGCCTCCACCGTCCGGTTCCAGTTCAGCGTCCCCGAGCCCCTGCGCATCTCGCTGGTCGAATCGCTCGTCGAGCGGTTCAACAAGGCCCAGTCGGACGTCGAGGTGAAGGTCGAGTTCGTGCCGCAGGCCCAGGCGCGGCAGAAGCTCATCACCGCCGTCAGCGCCGGAAGCCCGCCGGATTGCTGCCAGATCTGGGACAACTGGGTGGGCGAGTTCGACGGCATGAACGCGCTGGAGGACCTCACGGCACGGATCAAGGAGTGGAAGCATTACAAGGATACCGTGCCCGTCGCCTGGCAGACGGTGACGGTAAAGGGAAAGCTCCTCTCCTTCCCGTGGGTCGTCACCAACGATGCGATCTTCATCCGAACGGATCGGGCCAAGGAGTACGGCCTCAAGATCCCGGGCCCGGACTGGACGTGGGACGACTTCCTGACGCTGGCCAAGGGCTACACCAAGCCGGACAAGAACCAGTACGGCTTCGGAATGCGCGGGGCGGGGACCTGGGCCGTTCTGTATGCCACCGAGTTCCTCTATTCGAATGGCGCCCAGGTCCTGAAGGATGGCAAGGTCGTCATCAACTCGCCGGAGTCCGTCCAGGCCTTCGAGTGGTACATTGACCTGATCCGCAAGCACAAGATCACGCCGCCCAGCGTGGCCACCGACGGGTACCGCCAGATCGTCGAGGGCTTTGGCCGCGGCGTGACCAGCATGTACCTCCACAACTCCGGCTCGGTGGAAGAGCAGAAGAAGTTCGTGGGCGAGCCGAACTTCGCCACCCTGCCCCTGCCGCTCGGCCCGGCCAAGAAGCGCGCTTCGTTCTACTTCTCCGAGACGCTCACCATGTTCAAGGCCGCCAAGAACAAGGAGGGGGCCTGGAAGTTCATGACCTGGCTGATGGACGACGAGCCGAACTACGATTACGCCAAGACGCTTGGCCTCCTGCCGACCCGCCAGGCGCTGGCCGACCGGCCGCACTACAAGCACCCGGGCTACCAGGGCTTCGTCAGGTCCTTCCCCTTCTCGATCGTGAGCCCGTATCTCGCCTATGCGGGGTGGGGCGGCAAGCTCGATTCCGAAGGCGTGCCGCTGGTCCAGCAGGCAATGCTTGGGAAGATCTCCCCGAAGGAGTGCCTCGACAAGCTGGCCGAAGTCCTGACCAAGAACATGGCATAGGCAGTTCACCCTACGAATGCGGTTCGGCCCCGGGTTTCCCACTGGATGGGCGCCCGGGGCCGTTTGCCGTTCGCCCGCTCCAGGCCAGAGACTCCGTGGGTAACCAGAACGCCACCAGCGCCGTGCCCGCCCCGCGGGCCCTCCTTTCGCATGCCACGCGGGAGACCCTTTCCAACTACGTCTATCTCTTGCCCGCCGCCATTTGCCTTGGGGGCACGGTCCTCTTCCCCATCCTCAAGGCCATCCACATGAGCCTGTACTATAACGTGCTCATCAAGCCGCAGGAGTACCGCTTCATCGGCTTGGGGAACTACGTGCGGATGGTGCAAGATCCGACCTTCTGGCTCACGTTGAGGAACTCGTTCACGTGGGTATTCTGGTCGGTCAGCCTCCAGTTCTTCTTCGGGTTCTTGGTGGCGTTGATCCTGAACGGGCAGTTCAAGGGGCGCGCGATCTTCCGCACGATCAACCTCTTGCCCTGGATCATCCCCGGGGTCGTGGTTGCCCTCATCTGGGAATACATCTACCAGCCGAACTACGGGCCGCTCAACGACCTGCTCCGGCGGGCGGGTCTGATGCGGGAGCCGGTGGCGTGGCTCAGCAATCTCAATCTGGTGATGCCGGCGGTCGTATTCACCAACATCTGGCGAGGCATCCCGTTCTTCACCATCATGATCCTGGCCGGCCTCCAGGCGATCCCCGAGGAGATCTACGAGGCAGCCACGGTGGACGGGGCTGGCGTAATCCAGCGGTTCTGGTCTGTCACGCTCCCCATGCTGCGCCCCATCATCGTGGTCTCCACGGCGACCCGGATCATCTGGACGTTCAACTACGCGGACCTCATTTTCGTAATGACGGGCGGCGGCCCGGCGAACGCCACGCAAATCACGTCCACCTATACGCTGATGCAGGCGTACTCGGACCTGGACTGGGGCTACGCGGCGAGCCTCTCGGTCATCCTCCTGGTAATCATGCTGACGTTCACTGCCCTGTACCTGAAACTGACGAAGGGCGTGGAGTCGGTGGCGGGATGAAAACACGCGGGCTGGGGGATCCTCTGGAGCGGTTTCTCGGCGGCCCCGTTCTCTGGGGCGGGCTGGTGCTGGCCACGCTGTTCGCCATGGGGCCGTTCGTGTGGGTCTTCCTGGCCTCCATCAAGACCCGGACGGAGCTGTACGCGATGCCCATCCAGTACCTCCCCACCCACCCCACGTTTCAGAACTACGTAGAGGCCTGGACCTCGCGCCTCACTCCTTTCAGCCGCTTCTTCGCCAACAGCCTCTGGGTCTCGTCGGTCACCATGGTGGCCACAATCGTGATCTCCACGCTGGCCGGCTACGCCCTGGCGCGGTTCCGGTTCGTCGGGAAGAACACCTTGATGCTGGTGTTTTTGGCCACCCAGATGTTCCCGGCCGTGCTGCTCATCGCCCCGCTCCTGTCCCAGTGGCACGCCCTGGGCCTGATTGATACCTACCAGGCGCTGATCTACTCGAACTTCTCGTTCACCGTGCCGTTCACGGTCTGGATGCTGGTCGGGTATTTCGAGAGCATCCCGCGGGAGCTGGAGGAGAGCGCGATGATCGACGGTTCCGGCCGGTTCGGTGCCCTCCTCCGGATCATCGTCCCGCTGGCCGCCCCGGGCATCGCGGCCACCGCCATCTTCGCCTTCGTCTCCTCGTGGAGCGAGCTGCTCTTCGCCACGACCTTCACGACCCGGACCGACATGCGGACCCTCTCGGCCGGCCTCCTGTACATGGTGGGGCAGTACGAGATCCAGTGGGGCCAGCTCGGCGCCGGCGTCATGATCAGCACGATCCCCGTGGCCATCCTCTTCATCTTCCTCCAGAAGCACCTCATCCGGGGCCTCACGGCCGGCGCCCTCAAGGGCTAGACGACAAGTGGCATCGCATTGGGAACGCGGTAGGACTAGGTGTTGGGTATGAACCTGAGGAGACACCGGCGAGGAGGGCCACTAGGCCAGGGCGTCTGAGAGAGCACAAAGGGAGCGGCGGATGATCCCCCGGATCTCGGGGAGCGTGGGCACCTCAGGCGCGCGCCAGCGAAACTCGAAATTCCGGGACCGCTGCCGGGGCGATAGTTCGACGCTCACCGGGACCCCAGAGAGCCGATCCCGAAGGATGCCGCCGACGGCCTTCAGATTCAGGCTGCCTTCCCCCAGGGCCACCCATCGCAGCAGGTCCTCGTCCACTCGGGGATCCTTCAGGTGGACATGGGCGACCACCGAGGCTACCTCGGCCAGCTCTTCTGCCGGGTCCAACGTTCCCTTCGCGTAGTACCAGGCATTCCCGGTATCATAGTTCAGGCGGACGGCCGGGATTCCAATCGACTCGATCAACTGCACGATCTGACGCCCTCGATTCACCAGGTCGCCGTGGTTCTCCAGCGCGAGGGTGAGGCCCAGGTCTGCCGCCCGTCCGCCTATGGCGGCGATGTTGGCCTGGAACCCGGCCAGGCCCGAGGTCGGCCCAGCGATGGTGTTCACGATCTGGGCACCGATGGCTCGGGCGAACGCCAGGCGACGGTAAGAACGGTCCACGGAACCCGGATGGGTCAGATCCATGTGATCACTCCTCGCGTTCGAGGGTTCGGATATGCGGAAGATCTGGGAAGCCTGGCACCACCGCGTCGCAGGACCGTGAACGGTCAAACGCTTTCGAGTGCCCGCGGGTCGGGCCACGCATGACCCGGCGCCTGGGTGGCAAGAACGACCCGGCTTACGCTGACCCGGTAACCCCCTCAGCCCGGCCGAGGGCGGCAATGATGGCGCGGGTGACGTCGGTGGTCCGGGCGTGGCCGCCGAGGTCCGGGGTGAGATGCCGCCCCTCCCGCAGGACGCGGGCGACCGCCTCCCAGATACGCCGCTCGGCCGCCGCCTCCCCCAGGTGACCCAGCAGCATCGCCCCTGACAGGATCAGGGCGATGGGGTTGGCGATCCCCTGGCCCACGATGTCTGGCGCCGCCCCGTGCGACGCCTCGAAGAAGGCCACCCGCGCCCCGATGTTCGCCCCCGGCGCCAGCCCCAGGCTGCCGGCGATCCCCGCGCACAGGTCCGTGAGGATATCCCCGTACTGGTTGGGCAGCACCAGGACGTCCAGGGTGTCGGGCTGCTTCACCAGCCGGAGGCACAGGGCGTCGATCATGCAGTCGTCGAAGGGCACCTCGGGAAAGGCCACGGCCACGTCCCGACCGGACGCGAGGAACAAGCCGTCGGTGAGATTCAGCACATTCGCCTTGTGGCCGGCCGTGACCTTTCGCCGACCCCGTGCCCTGGCGTACTCGAAGGCGAAGCGAAAGATCCGCTCGGAGGCCTGCCGGGTGATGCGCTTGATCGCCCACGCCTCGTCCGGCCCTTTCATCTCCTCCCACCCGATGTACGTGTCCTCTGTCACCTCGCGCACGATGACCACATCCAGGGACGGGAAGGGGGTGGGGACGCCGGGGAAGCTCCGGATGGGCCGGACGTTTGCAAAGACCTCCAACTCGCGCCGCAGGGCGTTGTTCACGCTTGGGTAGGTGACGTCGGCGTCGCCGTGGCGGACCACCAGGCGGCCGGTTTGCTTTGGCGCGAGGAGCGGGCCCTTCAGCGCAACGCCGATCGTCCGGACGGCGGCCAGCGTCGCCGCGGGGAGCGGATGCCCATGACACTGACGCGCAGCCTCGCCGGCAGCGAACTCGCGCCATCGAATGGAGACCCCCGTGGCCTCCAGCACGGCGACGGCCGCCCCACTGATCTCCGGGCCGATTCCGTCGCCGAGGATGAGCGCTACCTCATACTCCCGTCCAGAATTCACCGACCGTTCCTTGTTCGGTTGCGGATCGCAATCGAGTGAACATGTAGGAACACAGGGACCTGCAATCTTGTGCCGATAGTATCCCGAGTCAGAAATCGGCCGCATCCGGCGGTGCCGCCGCCGGCTCCGCCATTTGACACCCATGGATGGGTTGGGACGCTACAGCAACGTGTACAGATATGGGATGGTTTTGGAAGAATTCCGCTCCTTCAAGAGCTGCTCCATGGTGGCCACGTCGATCCGGTCCGTGATTTCCTCCAGCTTGCGGGTCAGTTGCATCACCGCGGTGAAGGTGTCCACGGTGTCGATCTCTTTCGGGAAGACGTCGAAGGCATACCAGTCATCCGTATAGCCCAGCTTGCGGAGGGTGTAGAACAGCTCGACGAACTCCCAGACGTGGAAGGCGCCCGGCAGCATGTCCCAGTCCCAGCGGCCGTCGTTGTCGTTCAGGTGGACGTAGAAGAGGCGATTCGCCCGGGCCAGCAGGGCCGCCGACTGGGCGGGACGCTCGTCCGCGTACAGGGCATGCCCGGTGTCGAGCGTTGCGCCCAGATTGTCGGCACCGGTCAGTTGACAGAAGCTGGCCGTCTCCCCGGCCGTGCCGAAGATGCACCGGGCCATCGGGTCGCTCTTCTTGTACTCGATGCAGATGCGGATATCCCGGTTGTGGGCGCACGCGACCGAAAACGTTTCGGCTGCGTAGTCGTAGGCTTTAATGTAGTCCACCTCGAAAAGGGTGTCCGCGCCTTCGTTGAGCGGGCAAGTGGTGATGCGACTGCACCCGAGTTCCGCGGCGAGATCCATCGCGCGCTTCAGATCGCTGACGACCTCCTGGCGTTCACTGGTCTTTTCCGAGATGAAGGAGCCCCGCCACCATTTCCCCGTCCGCCGCGACCGAAAGTTGATTGCCGAGATGCCAAAGCGGTATGGCTGGAGGAGTTCCTTCAATTCGGCTGGATTCTCGAAATCGGCGGGATAGCAGAGTTCCAATCCATCCAGCCCCTTGACGCGCGAGGCCATGTCCAACTTCTCCGCCAGGGTGCGGCTGTCCTGGTACAGCATGTACCGGTTCCGCACCTCGCCCAGGAAGCCCGTAATGATCGCAAGCCTGTTCATGTTCCCCATTCCCCCAATCACGTTTGATGCATCACGCATCACGTTTCAGACCCAGCATGGCCTTCAAGCGGGCGACGGCCGCGCTGGGGCTGGTGAGGACGGGGACGCCGACCTTCGCCTTCACGGCCGGCCGCGCCCGCGCCATGGAGAACTGGGCCAGGCAGATGACGTCCACGCGCGGGGCCAGGCACTCGGCCGCCTCGGCGATCAGCCGGTCGTGCGTGGCGGTGTCTCCTGCGTTCAGCGCCTTCAGGGCCTCGGGAACCGCGGCCGTCTCGACCTGGACGGTCTTCCCCCGCTCGGCCGCCGCGGCCTGGAGCTGCGCCGCCTGCGTGGGCGCCGTCGCGGGCATCGTCGTCACTACGCCGATCCGTCGCCCCGTCTCCAGGGCCGCCGCGATCATGGCCTCATCCGGCTTCAGCACGGGGATCGTCACGAGTTCTTTGGCCACATCCATGGCCGGTGTGAACGCGGAGCAGGTGAAGAGGATCCCATCGACTCCGGTCTTGGCCGCATAGGTTGCCAGGTCGCAGATGCGCTGCACGATATGTGAAGTGTGTCCATCTTCGCGACTCAGGGCACCCGTCAGCCCATCGTCCAGCAGATTGCTGATCTCCGCCTCGGGCCACCCCTCTTTGAACGCGTCCCGGATCGGCTGGATTGACACTGGGACCGCGTGAATCAACACAACCCGTTTGTTTGCCATTGTCGGTCCTTGGTCTCCTCCCCCGACCGGTCTAGGCCGCAGAGAGTGCGGTCATTGCGCCGGGACAGGACGTCAGGGACGTGGGTCCTCATCGCCGCACCACCGAGGGCAGCCACAGGCTGAAGGGTGGGTAGTAGGTGATGAGAAGCAGCACGACGATGTTGATGGCGATGAACGGTATCAGGGCGAGTGACGTCCGCTCCACCGAGACATTGGCCAGCTTCGCCGCGATGAACAGCGTGTTCCCCACCGGGGGGCTGCAGATGCTGATGGCGAGGTTCACCACCACAATCATCCCGAAGTGGAGCGGGTCCACCCCGAACTGCTTCACCACGGGGAGGAGGATGGGGGTGGTGAGCAGCAGGGCGGGGGCCAAGGGCATAGGCCCTCCCAGGATCAGCAGAAAGACATTGATCAAGATCAGGATCATAATTCGACTGTGCGTGAGGGAAGTGATCCAGGTGGCGAAGATGGTGGCGAAGTTTTCCACGGTGAGGGCCCAGCTCAGGGCATCCCCGGCCCCGATGATGAGCATGATCACCGCCGTCAGCTCGCCGGTCTTGAGGAGGATCTTGGGGACATCTGCCCACGCCAGGTCCCGGTACACGAACCGGCCAACAACGAGGGCATAGACCACGGCGATGACGGCGGCCTCCGTGGGGGTGACGATTCCCGTGAAGATTCCGCCGAGGATGACCACCGGCGTCAGGAGGGCCGGGATGCAGTCCACGAAGCTCCGCCAGAGCTCCCGGAAGCTCACCAGCGGCTCCGTCGGATAGCCGCGCCGGACCGCGATGATGAAGGCGCACAGCATCAGGGCCAGGCCGACCAGGATCCCGGGAATCGCGCCGGCGACGAACAGGTCGCCCAGAGACACGCCCGAGACGAAGGCATAGAGGACCATGGGGATGCTGGGCGGTATGATGACGCCGATGGTCCCGGCGGAGGCGACCACGGCCGCGGCGTAGGGCCGGTCATAGCCCTTCTTGGCCATGGCCGGGATCATAACGCTTCCCACGGCGGCGGCGTCCGCCGCCGCAGAGCCGGACATCCCGGCGAAGATCATAGAGGCCAGGACCGTCATCAGGGCCAGCCCCCCAGGGATCCAGCCCACCAGGGCGAAGGCGAAGTTGGTGATCCGCTTCCCCATTCCCCCCGCCGCCATGAGCTCCCCCGCCAGGACGAAGAATGGGAGGGCGAGCAGAGTGAAGGACTCGTTGACGCTCACGATGGACTGGAAGATCACCGTGAGGGAGTACTTCCCGGTGCCTAGGAAGAAGAGCAGGGGGGTGAGCCCGATGGCGAAGGCGAGCGGGATGGCGGTCGCACTCAGGCCGAGGAAGAGCCCCCAGAGGATGACGAAGTTCACGGGTCAGCCCTCGGCACTCTCGGCGGTCGCCTGCCACCCGTGCGGGCTCCGCCAGATGGTCCACACCTGCCGCAGCGCGTAGAGCAGCATCAGGACGCCGGCCACGGGCAGCGACAGGTAATAGAGTCCAATGGGCAGGCGAAGGACGGCGGACTTGTCACCCATGGTGACCCGCGTCAGCGTAACCCCCTCCACCACCATGAAGGCGAGGAAGAACAGGATGGCCGCCATCACGTACATCCCGATCGCCCGTTGCCCTCGCGGGTCGAAGAGGCGGGGGAAAAACCCGATCGTCATGTGGGTCCGGCGCCGGAGCGCCGCGACCGAGCCCAACAGGGTGAGCCAGACGAACAGCAGCCCGGCCAGTTCGTCCGACCAGGCCAGGGAATAGTTGAAGATGTATCGGGCAAGCACGCCCGAAAAGACCATGGCGACGAGACCAGTGATGATCCCCCCGACCACCCAATCCACCGCAGGTCCCACCCAGGTGTCGAGGATCCGATCGACCCATCCCTTCAGGGCAGGCTGCGCCCCGTTCTGCGCTTCCGGAGTCGCCATGAGCGTCTCCCGGGCCGGGGCGGCCCTGGAGGGCAGCCCCGGCCCGCGTGACTTTACTTCACGGGATACTTCGCCTTCACGGCCTCGGTGTCCTTCAGCAGGGTCTGGAGGACGTCCTTGGGGAACGTCTCTCCGGCCTTGTCATAGACGGACTTGCTGGCCCGGGCGAAGGCGGAGACGTCCGGCTTGATGACCGTCGCCCCCTTGGCCTTCATCTCCTCCAGCATCTTGTCGTCCTCGTCGACGACGGCTTTGCGATGCCAGGCAGAGGCCTCCAGCGCCGCCTTCTGGACGGCGGCCTGGTCGGCCGGCGAGAAGGACTGCCAGCGTTTCTCCGTGATGCTCAAGGGGATCGGGGCAAAGATGTGGTTGGTGAGGGAGATGTTCTTGGCCACCTCATAGAATTTCTGAACGTGGATGGTCGGGATCGGATTCTCCTGCGCATCCACCACTCCCTGCTGGAGCGAAATGTAGGTCTCGCCCAGGGACATCACGGTGGGATTCGCGCCCAGGGCGGACCAGAGCCAGACATAGACCTCGCTCTTGGCGATCCGGATCTTCATGCCCTTTACGTCTGCAGGGACTCGGACCGGCTTGTTGGCTGTGAGCTGGCGAAACCCGGCCTCGAAGACGGACAGAATCCGCATGTTCTTGGCCTGCAGCTTGGCGAACCACTCCTTGACCCAGGGCGAGGTGTCGTAAAGCGCCCAGCCCTGTTCGTAGCTCTCCACCAGGTAGGGCAGCGCGAGGAGGCCAAGCTCAGGCAACTGGTTGGCATAGATCGCAATCCCGCTGACGGCGAAGTCGATTGCCCCCAGCTTCACTTGTTCGAGGAGCTTGGGGTCGCTGCCCAGGGTCCCGCTGTGGTGAACCTCAACCGTGTAACGCCCCTGCGTGTACTCCTTCACCTTGTCAGCGAACATCAGGGCGGCCTTGTGGCGGAGGCCATCGGGTGGATCCGTGTGCCCGAAGCGGAGCGTGGTCGCGCCCTCGGCATGGTTCCAGACCAGGAACACAACCGTCAGGATAAGCCCGAATCTAATCCCTCGTCTACTCATGATGACCTCCCCGTGCGTCTTTGCGCACTCGCCTTCGGTCGGAAAGATCCCCGAGGGCCCAGGATGCGCCTCAAGGACGTGGGAAACATTATTCCGCCCAAGAATGCCGTGATGATTGCAAGCTTGTTCATTTGAGTTTCCCGCCCCAACGGGCCGCTTCATCGCGCATTGTCGAATTTCCAGTCTCGGGCTCGATCCATCCCAGCGCCTCTAGCGATGATGTGATCTCTCGGTGCGAGCTTTCGATATTCTCGACAATTACCCTACAGATGAGGTCTTCTTTCTTCCTTCTCAGAGCATCAACAACTCTCTTATGCCTCTGAATGGACTGGGAAATCCACTTCTTCCCGCGGTCAGCGACGACCGTCGAGGCACACCGCGCCTGCTTGATCCGCTCCCAGTTCACAAAGATGAGGTCAATGAGGGTCCGGTTGCCAACCGCCTCATACAGGGTTCGATGGAAAGCATCGTCCAGCTTTTCATGCCGCTTTACATCCCCACTTTTCAAACACTCTATCTGCTCCTTCAGCAAACCGCTCAACTCTTGCAGGCGCTCGGGGCTCATTCTTTGGGCGGCCATTCTCGCCGCAGCGCCTTCGAGGATTTTCCGGAGTTCGAAAAGCTCGCGGAGGAGCTTTCTCGACAGGGGACGTACAATTACCCCCTTCCGGGGTACGTTAACCACAATTCCCATCTGAGTGAGGAGTTGGAGGGCATCCCGCACGGGAATCCGAGATACTTGAAACATCCGTGCGATGGTTTCCTGGACTAGTTGTTGGCCAGGCTTGAACTCAGCCTCATAGATCATCTCCTTCAGGCTCTGAGCAATTACTGAAGCCGTGCTCTGAATCGCGTTTACTCGTTGGGTAAGTTCCGCCTTAATCATATCCATGTTACTCCTGTATACAGTTGTACAGAATGACAGTATATAATCTGAAACAAGCGTCTGGAATGTCAAGGGACATTTGCGACTCTTTCCCGATTTTGTCAGAGCCCATGAAGCCCTTCGGGGCGGGCAGCCTCCGGGCGCCCTCCCCTCGCGTCCTCGGGGCCCCCAGCCCGCCCCACCGCGGCCTGGGGCCTGAACGGATCGGTCCTGTGGCAGAATCGAGAAAGTGACCAAGACACGTCCTTCCCTCACGATTTTCCAGCGAATTCCGATTTGCCTGTGTGACAGATTCGGGAAAGAGCTCAAGTTTCGGGTCTTCGGGCTGCTGGTCTTTCCTTATCGAAAGGGTACCGGCCATGTCCGCTCCTCCAACCCCATCCGTTGAGTTCTTGTCGGAGCGCGGATTGTCACACAAGGCAGACTGGGGTACTGGGGAAGTGGCGCACAGGGACCGGATCGGTTATACTTCACCAATCCGAGGGAAGCCTGAACTCATTCTTCACGCGGAGGAGTGCGATGGTGAAGGCGGGCAAGACCCTGAGGCAGGAGCAGATAGACCAGATCGTGGCCAGCAGCCGGCCGGAGCGGCTGTTGGATCCGTCGAAGCGCCCGATCCCGGGCGATCATGTGGCGCACGTGGTCCAGCTCGTCAGGTGGGGCCACCCGACGCTGGCCGCGGACCACCTGCTGTTTCCGGAGATCACCGGAGCCCTGCCAGGGGTCGTCGCAGGGGTGATCCGGCAGCTCAATATCCGCTTCGCGCAGGCCCGGCTGCGCGCCGGTGATGCCGCCGCGGAGGCCGCCCGGAAGGTCCGCGAACGCCAGTTCGCCTACGAGGCGCTGCTGGAGATGGTGTTGAACTTCTCCGGACTGGAGAGCCGCTGGCTGGACGCCGAGGAGCGGCGCGAGGCGATCCGCAGCATCCAGGCCGCCCTGGCGGAGTGGGAGGCGGCGGAGGTAACCGAGGGCCGGATCTCCGTGGCGGCCGCAGTGGTGCGGCAGCTTCTCAATCGAATGAAGCTGGTGCAGAAGGGCGGCAGCATGGTCGCCAAGACGGCGGCCCGGATCGGGGAAGCCCTGGACTTCGGCAAACCGGTCCTCCTGGAATTCCTGCGGAGGGCCCAGGCCGAGATCGAGGGAAACATCTACACCCGCCTAATCCGCGAGGGCCGCTGCCGGTTCGGCAACGACTATGCCCTGGGGCTGCGCTGGCTGAGGCACCTGGGGTTCGAGCAGGTCTCGACCAATCCGGTGCTGGCGGCCCGCGCCTACCAGGACGATCCCACGCTGAGTGAGATCTTCCGATTGGACGTCCGGTCGCACCGGAAGTTCCGCGAGTGGGCCACGAACCCGGAGAAGCACGGCGACGAGATCGCGCTCTCCGCCACGCTCTTGGCGTTGTGGGACAACCTGCACGTCTACCGGCCGATCTTCTTCACCCTGGCGGAGTCCTCGGGCGGCGGCGTGGTCTCGTTCCAGTTGAATCCCAACATCGCCCACCTGGTGGAGGAGAGCGTCCAGGACGTCTTCGCCGCCTTCGCCGAGGCGACCGAGGACCTCCGGGTCTACGACGACTACCTGCTGGCGGGGTACCGCGCGACCCGCGAGCGGGCCCGGCCCAACATGGTGATCAAGGTGGCGGCCAGCTCCCCGGCGGCGCGGGAGATCGCCCGGACGATCAACACCTTCGGCTTCGGTTCGAACATCACGGTGATCTACAGCGTCGGCCAGGAGGTCACCATGATCCTGGAGGAGATGGCCGGCATGGCAGGCGCCTTGCGGAAGGGCATCCGGCCCACGCAGCTCTACATGACCAACATGGGCGGCCGCCTGGAGAGCCACCTCCGGGAGGTGAAGCTGGAAGCGCTGTTCGCGCAGCTCAGGCAGAAGGTGGGCGAGGCCAAGGCGCTCACGCGCGTGAACCAGCTCGCCGCGGCCAACGGGACCACGACCAAGGTGGACCAGGCCAGGGGGTACGCGGCCAAGGTCGTGGCCGCCACCCGGTTCGCCACGCAGCGGACGATCGACGCCAACGTGATCGCGGCGCTCCAGGATGTGACATCCGAGGAAGAACTGAAGGCCTGGGAGGACGCCATCGGCAAGTCCGGCACGCTGGTGGCGCGCCGCGTCTGGAGCATCTTCTTTCCCGAAGGCAACCGGGAGAAGTGGCAGGCCTACCTGGGCCGGAAGTTCCAGCTCAGCCGGGAGCAGACCCGCCTGATCCTGGATCGCGTCTACTACCTGCCGGCGTCCAAGCGGAAGCCGCAGGACACCTACTGGACGCTGACGGGCAAGAACATGGTCCACACGGAGTTCCCGGACCACCAGGAGAACGTCCGGCGGATGGCCGAGAGCGAGGGGTTTACATCCTCGGACCACTTCGACTCCATCACGGCGCAGTTCCCGACGGAAGTCCTGGAGCGGCTCAACACGATGCCGGACTTCCGGAAGAGCTACGAGGTGAACGCCGAGATCACCCAGGTCCTCCGCGAGGCCGGCATCGCCGGCGACTTCGGGACGGGCGGCCTCACCCCGGCGCAGTGGCCGGAATACGGCCCCGTCCAGAAGACCTCGGCCGAATTCAAGGCGGCCTACGACAAGTTCCGGGACGACATGCTGGGGCTCTTCAAGGAGGCCGCTCAACCACCCCGAACATCCAAACGGCAGGCAAGAACACCATCCAGAAACCGCAGAATTCGCAGATGACGCAGATTGTTCTGGAGGGATTCCCAGGATGAAATCTGTGAAATCTGCGCAATCTGTGGTTGAGTAGGATCTGACCTGCGGAAGCCCCCTCGGGCATGTCC
>Ga0155960_1216_pt4 | contig 16780 bp, 18 predicted proteins | sample RifCSPlowO2_02_FD_107614 | JGI IMG/M metagenome (GOLD analysis project Ga0155960, IMG submission 107614) | candidate division NC10 bacterium RIFCSPLOWO2_02_FULL_66_22
GGGCGGGACAAGAACGCCAAGGCCGGTTTAACCACAGATTTCGCAGATTACGCAGATTTCCAAGGGGAACAGTCCGGGGACATCAGCGTTCATCAGCGTTCATCTGCGGTTGCTTGAGGGCGTAGGTGGCCTGCACCCAGCCGTTCGGCTGGGTACCCGTGCGTGGCTCCCTTTTCTCTTGATGACCCGGAGGACATCCCGTACAATCCCGCCGCTTCCGGGATGGGACAGACATCATGTCGTGGTTGTGGGATGACGGCGGGGACCAGGTTGACTTCATCACCGATGACCTGGCGGTGGCGGGTCTCGAGGCGGCGTGGGACCTCCAGACGCTGATCCGCCACGGCATCCGCGCGATCGTGGATGCCAGCAACCGCGAGGGGAACCCCCGCTATCCCGGCATCCGCTACCACGAGGTCCGGATCGCCGATCCGGACGAGCGCCTGCCCGCATTCCTTCCCGGTGTCGTGGCGTTCATTGACGAGGCGCGAGAGCGCGGGCCGGTCCTGCTGCACTGCGTGGCAGGGGTCTCTCGCTCGCCGGCGCTGGCGATCTGCTATCTGCACGAGCGGCACGGCCTGTCCCTGCTGGCGGCGATGCGGCACGTTCGTTCCCGCCGGATGCAGGCCGATCCAAATCCGCTGTTCCTCCGCATGATCCAGGACTACTACCGGGCCCAGAGCGGGGTCGCGGGGGGCGACCGGGAGCGCGTGTGAGATGCCCCTCGCGCGGACGAACGGGATCCGCCTGTTCTACGACGAGGCCGGCGCCGGCCGTTCCGTGATCTTCGTGCATGCCTACCCCATGGGGCGGCGGCAACATCGCCTTGCACTTCGCCCTCACCCATCCGGCCCTGATTGCGGGCGTGGCGATCTGCGATACGGGAGCCGGCTCCGACGATCCCGCGCAGTTCCGGGCGGTCACAGAGGGCTGGGCGCGCGCGGCGGAGGTCGGCGGCACCGCGGGGTTCACCGCCACGATCCTCCAGCACCCCATCTTCGCCGGCTATGCCGCCCGGGGGCCGGCCGAGGCCGCCGCGATGCGCGAGTTGGAAACCTTTTTCCGGAAGATCGGGTGGGAGGCCTGAGCCGGCCGTGGTCCTCGAGCCGATGGAAGACTACTTCCGCGACCGGGTGAAGATCGAGACGCGGGATGACAAGCAGATGCGGGCCAGCGTGACCTTCACGCCGGATCTCCAGGGCCCCCCGGGGGCCGGGCACGGCGGGGGCGTGGCCGCCATGCTCCTGGAGCTGGTGCGCCTGTTCCGGGACGAGCGCGGGGGCGCGGTCAGCCTACCGCGGCCGGTCCAGATCGAGGCGACCCTGCATCGTGAGGCGCCGCTCGAGGTCCCGCTCGAGGCCGAGGTGGTGGCGGTAAACGGCGGCTGGCACAGCCGCCTCCTCAAGGGGGAGCGTCCCATCGCCGAGGCCGAGGTGCGTCCGATGGAGGGGCCGCTCCTGCCCATTCCGCCCGAGGTGCGGCGGGACTGGGAGGCCACCCGCGGGCAATCCCACGAGGTTCCCGGCTACGCGTTCTGCCTGGCCTGCGGCCTGCAGAACACCCGAGGCGTCCAGGTCCGGTTCGACTACAACGACGCCCTGGTGTGGAAGCGGCTGGTTCCCCAGGCCCACTTCCGTTGCGACGACGGCACGCTGTATCCGGGTTTCCTCTGCATCGTGTGCGATGAGATCGGCTGGTGGCTGGGGGCCCTGCGCCAGGGCGAGTGCGGCCTGTCCAACCGCGTGACGGTGTGCCTGGGGGAGCCCGTCCTCCACGGCGTGCCCTTGCTGGTCCTGGGTCACCGGTCGGCGGTGCGAACGTCGGATCCCAAGGGGAGGATCTGGCAGACGCAGGCCAGCGTCTTCACCCCGGACTGGCGGCCGGTGGCCACCTGCGAGGTCCAGTTCGCCGGCAGCCGCGCCTTCACCAAGATGATGCTCCCGGGCTTCGTTCCGGGCGAAGATCGGGCCGCGGTGCGCAGGGTGTTCCCGGGCTACGCGGATCCGTGGGAGATTCCCGGGACAGCCGGCCCGTCCTGATCCTGCCGGAGGATCCTGCCCGCCCTGGCGCTCCTGATCTGGCTCCTGGCGTGGTGGTGGCCCACGGGGCCGGTCCGTCGCTTCCCGATCTGACCGGGTCCCGGCCGACACCCAGGAGGAATCGGAGAGACCGAGGGGAATGACCAAATCCCAATGACCAATGACCAATTGCGGATAGTAGTTCCGTGAAGCCCCGTGACGGCGCGCTGTGCGCGCCCACCATCATTGGTCATTGGAAATTGGTCATTGGTCATTTGATCCGGAGAATTCACGGGTCCGTTCGTGAATAATGCGGGCTAGGCGCAGCCCCCGCGGATCTTGGGGACGATCAGCACCTGGTCGCCGTCGGCCAGGCGACGGGTCTTCTCCACGGTGGCGCCGTTGACCCGCACGTCCATCTTGCCGTTCACGCCCAGCTCCTGCAGCAGGCTGCCGAGGGAGAGGGGCTCCTCCCACACGAAGTTGGTCACGCCCTTGCCCATGGTCACCACCTTCAACGTGATCGCGCTCTTCTTGTCCAGCGTGACGGGACTCATGCCTTCTCCTCCTTCCACCTCCGGGATCCCAGTCCCAGGGGACGGGGTCCCGGAATTCGGCGCCGCCACTCGGCCGGGTCCACCCAGATGGAAGCCGCGGCCGGCCGGCTCTGCCTGCGGCGCAAGGGGGTGATCGTGCCCAGGAGCGCAGTCCACCAGGCGACGGAAGGAGATGTTCGGGCGTTCCGGGGACCGAGGCTCGACGTGTGGTCCATGCGATGTCATTCGTCCATCGTCTTACTCGGCCGGGTCATCCTCCAGCGGTTTGCGACCCGCGAATCCCTCTTCCAGGCCGTGCCAGTAGCGGATCTCGGGCTCGCCGAGGCGCCAGCAGAGATACACCTGCCCGCGTCCTCGCCGGGCCAGGAAATCCACCAGCCCCTGGTCCAGGTCCTTGACCACGCACCCCCGGGATTCGATCTCCCGCACGCCCTCGTGGATCTCGGCGAGCAACCGCGCGCTCTCCGTCTTGGCCTGGGCGATGCCGCTTCCGGGCAAGACGCCCCCGTCGCGGCTGGCCCGGGCGCGAAATTCTCCCAGCACCTGCTGGTGCTCGCGAAGTTCCTGCCGCGTGGCCACGAGGCAGCGCACCAGGGCTTCGATGGTGGGGAGCAGACTGTTGGCTTCCTCGAGGGTGAAGAACCTGGGCGGCACGGGCGCTCGTCCCGAGTCAGGGGTGAGGGAGGGGAGGATCGAAGACACAGCTCAGGGTCTCCAGGATCGTCCGCGCAGCGAGCAGGGCCGTACGCCGGGAGGCGTCGAGGTAGGGATTCACCTCGACCAGGTCCATCCCCCGGAGGCGGAGGCGGGCCGTCAGCGTCGTGAGCAAGCGGGCCACCTCGCGGAACTGGAGGCCCCCCGGCTCCGCGAAGCCGGTGCCGGGGGCGACGGCCGGGTCGAAGGCGTCGATGTCCAGGGTGAGGTAGGCATCCCCCGTGAGGTCGGCCCACCAGTCGTGTCCCGGCCGATCCAGGACCTGGGCCGTGGTCACGATGCGGTTGCCCATTTCCCGCGCCGCTACGTAATCCGCGGCGCTGGACACGATGCTGCGGATGCCGACCTGCGTGAGGCTCTGCACGTGGTTGAGCTCGCGGGCGCGGCGCATGGGGCTGGCGTGGGTCCCGGGTGCGCCGCCCAGCCGATCCACGAAATCCATGTGGGCGTCGATCTGCACCAGGTGGATGGGCGTGTCCGAAAAGGCCGGGAGAATGGCGGCCGTCACGCTGTGGTCCCCGCCCAGGCAGACGGGGAAGATCCTGCGGGACAAGAGGGCGGCCACCGCCTCGGCGATCCGCTTGGCGTTCTCCTCGAGCAGCGTGGGGACGATCTCCACGTCGCCGGCGTCGCGCATCTCCAGGTCGGCCAACATGGGCCGATCCCGCTCGGGGTCGTAGTAGCCCCGCCCGCGCTTGTAATAGGGGAACTGGGTCGAGGCCTCGCGAATCGTCCGGGGGCCGTAGCGGGCGCCTGGATGCTGCGTCGTGCCCTCGTCGGTGGGGATGCCGAGGATCGCGGCGTGCGGGGCCGGGGCCTCGGCCGGGTCGTAGCAGGGTATCTTGGCGAAGGTGGCAATACCGGTGAAGGGCAGGGTCATGCTCGGACCTCGGTCTGCAGGCGGGCGAGGAGGGCGTCCTTGAGGTCCTCGCGGTTCCGCTCGGTGAGTCGGTACAGCTCCACCGTGGGGCGTCGCTTCAGCGCGTCGAGCCACGGGTGCGGCGCCTGGAGGATCGTGCCCAGGAGGGGCTTCTTCGAGGCGAGCGCCCCTTCCAGTGCCTGGATGAACCGGGGGGAGCAGAGTTCCATCTTGCCGATCTCATCCACCACGATCAGATCGGCCTCGCTGGTCGCCGCCTCCAGGGCAGCCACGCCCACGTCCTCGAAGGTCGGCACATCCACGTGGTAGCGGCCGACCCTGGGCCCCTTCACCGCCTTGACGTGGGCCAGGATTCCGGCCCGCCCGTCCAGAGCGCTCACCTGGAATCCGACGCGCTCGCCGCCATCGCGGATCTCTTCCGTGACGAAGCCGCCGGCGCGGACGGGCAGCTCCGCGATCACGGCGCGGATCATCGTGGTCTTTCCAGCTCCCGGAGCACCCGTGATCAGGAGGGCGTTGCCCATGGGTGTGACATCAACCGCCAAGTGGTCATGACCGTGAACGGTCACCACGAACCATGAAAATCTCGGCGCTCCTCACCCCCTCCCCCCGGTGGTATGTGGGAGAGGGGAGGTGAGGGGGGATTTTCTTCACAGCCTCTTGAATCCTCCTTTGCGCCCTTTGCGTCTTTGCGTGAGGACAACTCCGGGTCTCTCGCCAAGATCGCCAAGAAAATCTCCTCATGTCTTTCTTTGCGCCCTTGGCGGTTCAGCCCCGGTATCCGACGGCCCGTCAGCGGGGCAAACTGCACAGCGCGGCGGTGAACAGGATCGTGACCAGCAGGGCGAATCCCAGGACCAGGTGCCGGACCGCGGTGGCCCGCGAGGGCGCTGCCCGGGCGCCATCCGGCTGGGCGTCCGGACCGGCCTCCGGCTCCGTCATTTCACCTGGGGCTCGAGGACCCGGATGTTGTGGGTGGCGGCCGCGGCCTTGGGATCCTGGGGCGCGGATTGCTGGAACAGCCGGAACTCCTCCAGGGCGAGCTGGAGCAGGGCGCGCTTCTCCTCCACCCGGCTGAGCTGGGCCTTCTGGACGTACGCCACACCCAGGTGGTAATGGGCGTCCGCCTGGGTCGGGCGAAGCTCCACGGCCCTGCGGTAGGCCGCCACCTTCTCATCCACCAGGGCCCGGATCTTCTCCCCCACCATCACCCCCAGGTTGTAGGAGGCGTCGGCGTCGTCGGGGTGCAGGCCGATGGCCTCGCGGAACGCCTCGATGGCCTGGTCGGTCTCGCCGGCGTCGGCATGGGCCAGCCCCAACTGGAAGCGGATCGAGGCGTCCCCGGGGGCCAGGCGGACCGCCTCGCGGAAATGGGTCGCGGAGGTCTGGGGCTGCATGGCCTTCCGGTACAGATCGCCCAGGGCCACGTGGAGCTGGGGATCGTCCGGCTTTTTGGGGAGGACCTGGGTCAGCTCGGCGATGGCGCGGGGCAGGTCCCCGGTGGCCCGATAGGCCAGTCCGAGACCCAGGCGCGCCTCCAGGTGCTCCGGCGAAAGCTCCAGTGCGCGCGTGAACGCCTCCACGGCCTGCGCGGGCTGGCGGAGTTCGAGGAGCGTGATCCCCAGGTTGTGGTGGGCCTCGGTGAGGGCTGGGTTCAACCGGATCGCCTGGCGGAACTGGTAGAGGGCGTATTCCAGGTCCCGCCGCTGGAGCGCGCCGACTCCCGCGTTATAGCGCTGGAGCGCCTCCTGCGTGCGGGGGTCCGGTGCCGGCGCCGTGGTTGACGGCGGGACCGGTGCCGTCGGCGACGCCGGCGAATCGGCCGCCGCCGCGGCCAGGAGCGCGGCGGCGGCCGTCATGGCCGGCCGTCCCGCGGCGGCCGGACGAAGGCCTTCTCCGTCGCCAGGATGGGCACGTTCTCGCGGAGCGCGAGGGCGATGGCGTCGCTGGGGCGCGAGTCGAGGATCACCTCCTGCCCCTGGGCGTCCAGGATCAGGCTGGCGAAGTAGGTGTTGTCGCGCATCTCCGTGATGATCACGCGCTTGACCTTGGCCTTGAGGCGGTGGATCGTCTCCAGCATCAGGTCGTGGGTGTAGGGGCGGGGCAGGCGCATCCCCTGGAGGGGGAGGATGATTCCCTGGGCCTCGAAGGGCCCGATGAACATGGAGAGCTCGCGCTTGTCCTGCTTGCCCCGGAGGTAGACGAGCGGTTGGCCGGAGGCCGGATCGGGGGCGACGCCCATCACCTCCATCTCGTAGAGGGTCCCGCCCCCCGCCTGCGGCTCGGCCGCCCATCCCGGCGTGGAGGAAATCAGAATGCTTGCGAGCAGCGCCGCCGCCAGAACTTCCCCCGCGCGAACCATCATTCGACTCCTCAGGCGACTCCTCGGGCCATCGCCTCGGCCTCACTCCGCACTGTTCCCGATGGAGAGCAGATTAGCCCTGATCCGAGAAAAACCTTGAACCGCCATCACGCCAAGGTCGCCAAGAATCCCATGTTTCGATCCTTCAATCGAGAAATGCGACAACCCTTCTTGGGGCCTTCAGGAGTTTCGTTCGTTCTCCCCCAATGAGGCATTTCTTCTTGGCGTTCTTGGCGCCTTGGCGAGTGGTTATTTCGGATTGAGGTTAGAAGAACTTCACCTGGACCGGCTCCCCCTTTTCCACCAGGTCCACGTTGGCCGGGATCTCGATGTAGCCCTCGGCGTCGGCCATGGAGGTGATGGCCCCCGATTCCTTGAAGGCCGGGACCACCTCGCCCCCCTCGACCCGCACGGGCAGGTACTGGTGCCGCCCGATGGTGGAGGTGTAGCGGCGCGACATGGGGAGCTGCACCCCGCTCGTCCGCGACTCGGGGAGGCGCGCCAGCTTTCGCAGGACCGGGACCAAGAGGCCGTACCCGTTGGTGAGACACGAGGTGGGGTAGCCGGGCATCCCCAGGATCAGCTTCCCCTGGATGACGCCGCACAGGGTCGGCTTCCCTGGTTTCACCGCGATGCCGTGAAACTTCACCTCCCCCAGGCTCTCCACCGCTTCCACCATCACGTCCCGCTCGCCCACGGAGCTGCCGCCGGAGAGGACGGTCAGGTCGCAGGCCAGCGCCTCGCAGAGGGTGCGGCGCACGTCCTCCAGCGTGTCCTTCATGATGGGGAAGAGAAGCGGGATGCCCCCCCTCTCCTGGATCAGGGCGGCCAGGGTATAGGAGTTGATGTCGTAGACCTTCCCCGGCTCCAGGGGATCGCCGGGAGTCACGATCTCGTTTCCCGAGGGGATCACCGCCACGGTGGGCCTGGCGAATACGGGGACCTGAGTGATGCCCAGGGCGGCCAGGACGCCGATCTTGCTGGGGTCCAAGCGGGTTCCGGCCGACAGGACCTCCCGCCCGGCCTGTATGTCCTCGCCCTGGGGCGAGACGTTCTGGCGGGGGTAGACCGGCTTGTAGATCTTCACCTTCTCGGCCTGGCCCGGGTCGCCCTCCAGCTCCGTGTCCTCGACCTGGACCACCGCATCCACCCCCTTGGGGATGGGCGAGCCCGTGGCCACCTGGATGCAGGTCCCCCGGGTGACCTCGCGCTCTGCGATGTCGGCGGCGTGGATCACCTCGACCAGGTGGAGCCGGACCGGGGTGAAGTTCCCCGCCCCGAAGGTGTCCTCGGCGATCACGGCGTAGCCGTCCATGGCCGCCCGCGGGAACGGCGGGACGGACATGCTCGCCAGGATGGGCTCGGCCAGGACCCGACCCGTGGCCTCCAGCAGGCCGACCTGTTCCCGGCGAGTGATGGGCGTCACGCAGTCCAGCAGGATGCGCATCCCATCCTCCAGGGAGATGAAGGCCTTCATGGGCTTCATGGCCATGGCACGTCTCCGAAAGACACAACGGCCCCGGGCACATGCGCCCGGGGCCAGGTCGGGACTTCCCGTCGCGGGCCCGCCGCCCTCGCGGGCGTCCTGCCGTTCCGCCGGGCGGGCTCGGTCGGCTACTGCGGATTGATGCAGCGGACCAGCCGCCAGCCGTTCATCAGGTTGACCCGGTACAGTTGCTCCGGGGCCAGGGACACCCGCTCCAGGAGCGGCTTCAGCTTCAGGTCGGTCTTGAACCCGATCCGGGTGCAGACCGGGGCCAGCATCTCCTCCACGGCGCCGATGACCGGGTTCTCGCTCTTGAAGTGATTGAGGATCACCAGGTGCCCGCTGGGCTTGCACACGCGGCGCATCTCCATGAGGGTCTTCACCGGGTCCGGCACGGCGCTGATCACGTACGTCGCCACGACGTGGTCGAAGCTGTCGTTGGGAAACTCGAGGTTGGAACCGTCCATCACCCCCAGGGACACGTGGGTGAGCCCCAGCGCCTGGACGCGCTCCCTGGCCTTCCGGAGCATCTCCTCGGAAATGTCGATGCCCGTCACCTTGCAGTGGCTTGGGTACAGGGGCAGGTTCAGCCCCGTTCCGACGCCGACTTCCAGCACGTGGTCGCCTGGGTTGATCTCCAGCAGATTGATGGCTGCCACCCGACCGGAATGAAAGATCTTATCAAACAGGAAGTCGTACACCGGCGACAGGATGGCGTAGGCCCGCTTGATCGTCCGGTAATCCATTGCGCGTGAATCGCCTCCTTCCCCTGCGTGGATCCTGCCCTTTTCTCAGCCTCCGGCCCGACCACCTTCCGGAGAAAGGGAATTATATCCCAATCCTCTGTCATACAATAGGATTTTTTCCTCGAAGCGGACGGGCATCCTCACGGCCCGGCCCTGGTAGTCGCGGTACAGGAGATACCCGTGCATCCGCCCGAATTCAAAGAGGCGGCGCGTCAGGTCCACATCCGATTTGCAGTACTCGATGATCCGGCCCACCTCGCCGGCCTTCCACCAGCGGAGGCTCTGCAGGCCGTCCGCCAGCTTGGGCGCGCCCAGGGTCTCCTGCGCCAGGTGGTTCAGGCTCAGGCGGAAGCCCAGGCTGGCCTGGACCTCCTCCAGGATGTCCAGGGCCGGCAGCGCCCTGTAGTCCAGGTCGCGGTAGCCCCGCAGGACCCCGAAATCGAAGCGGCGCAGGTTGAAGCCGATGATGCAGGCCGCGGCGGTGAGGTCCGCCAGCAGGTCCTCCACGTCCGCCTCGGTGTAGACCCGTATCTCCCCGGTCTCGAGATCTTGGGTCACGGCCACGGCCAGGCCCATCCGGTCACAGTTGTCCCAGCCCCCCACCTCCTCGGCGCTCCGCTGCGTTTCGATGTCGAGGACGAGGATTCTGGGAACTTTCACGGGGGACACGCCGGAGCCGACCCCATGCACGAGGGGCGTGGCGGAGGCCGGGGGCAGGGCCGGGCGCGCGGCGGTCGCGACCGCGACCTCCTCCGGAACCTCGATGAGGCCCAGGAGGCCCTGCAGGGTGAGCATGGCCGCCGCCTTGTCCAGCGGCTTGTTGCCCGAGCCGCACTTGGGCGAGTGGATGCAGGACGGGCAGCCGGCCTCGCACGGGCAGTCCTGGAGCAGGCGGAGGGTGTGGGCCATGAGATCCTCCAGCACCCGGTAGCACCGCTCCGCCAGGCCGATCCCCTCGGGATAGCCGTCATAGAGGAAGATGGCCGGCCGCCCCACCTGCGGGTGGAAGCTGTAGGAGATGCCGCCCACGTCGCCCCGGTCGCACAGGGCGAAGAGGGGGAAGAGGCCGATCATGGCATGCTCGACGGCGTGAATGCCGCCCATGAAGTGGAGTCCCCCGGGCGCCGCCTGTTTCACGTGATCGCGGAGCGGCTCGGGCACCTCGAACCAGAGCCCCTGGGTCTCGAAGGTGTGGGGCGGGAGGTCGAGAGGATAGCTGCCGATCCGGTCCTGGCCGAAGACCCGCCGCTTCTCGAAGCCGGTGACCCGCTCGGTCACCTTCAGCCGTCCGAGGCGCGCCACGGTCCGCCCGACCTGGCGGAACTCCTGGCAGTGCAGGATCTCCGTCTCCTTCTCGCCGGTGGTCTGGGTGTAGTAATCCACCTCCACCGGGCGGGCCCGCACTTTCCGCTGGGCCAGGTCCAGCGCGGTCACCTCGAACTGGCGCCCCTGATGCAGGTACACGGCGCCCGGGTGGCACTCGTGGACGGCGCGGAAGCCGTCCACGCTGCCGATCGTCTTCCCGGCCGGATCCAGGATGGCGAAGGGCTCCCCGACGGAGCGGATGTTGATCTCCCGCGCCGGGTTCCGCCGCCGGGCGTACCACTCGCGACCGTCGGCACTCTGCATCAGGCGGCGCTCGGCCTGGAGCTCGGCGATCCGTTCCGGCAGGCCGGCCCCGTACAGGGCCTGGTCGGCCGGGGTGAGGGGCGCCTCGGCCGCGGCCGCCACCAGGTGGTCCAAGAGGATCCGGCGATTGCCGGGGTCAATCACGGCCGCCTCGGGGACGCGGGCGAAGAAGTCGCGGGGATGCCGCATGAAATACTGGTCCAGGGCGTCGGGCAGGGCGATGAGGATGATGAGGGCCTCCTGGTCGGCGCGCCCCACGCGGCCGCCGCGCTGCCAGGTGCTGGCGATGCTGCCGGGATAGCCGACCAGCAGGCACGCGTCCAGTCCCCCGACGTCGATCCCCAGCTCCAGGGCCGACGTGGACACCACGCCCAGCAACCGTTCCTGGAACAGGCCCCGCTCGATGGCCCGCCGCTCCTCGGGCCGGTAGCCGGCGCGGTAGGTGCGGATCCGGTCCTTGAGGTGGGGCGCGGCCTGGTGGGCCCACATGGTGATCAGCTCGGCGATCTTGCGCGCCTTGGTGAACGCGATGGTCTTGAGTCCGCCCTGGATGCAGTGGAGGAGCAGGTCGGTGGCCTCGCCGTAGGGGCTCCCGGTCGGATTCACGAAGACGAAGCGCTTGCGCCGGGCCGGGGAGCCGTCGTCGTCCACCCGGACGAAGTCGCGCAGGGCCAGGGTGCCGGCGAACTCCGCCGGGTTGCTGATGGTGGCGGAGCAGGCGACGAAGCGCGGCCGGCTCCCGTAGAAGGCGGTCACGCGATGCAGCCGGCGCAGCACGTGGGCGATGTGGGAGCCGAAGACGCCCTTGTAGGTGTGCAGCTCGTCCAGGACCACGAATCGGAGCTGTTCCCAGAAGCGCTTCCAGCCGGCATGATGGGGGAGCAGGGACAGATGCAGCATGTCCGGGTTGCTGATCAGGATGTGGGGGACCTGCTCCCGCAGTTGGGCGCGGCGGTGGGCCGGCGTGTCGCCGTCCAGGATCTCGGCCCGGATGCCCGAGCCCCAGGGGATCAGTTGCTGGAGCGACTTCAGCTGGTCCTGCTCCAGCGCCTTGGTGGGAAACAGGAAGAGGGCGCGCGCCTCGGGATCGGCGAGGAGCGTCTCCAGGACCGGCAACTGGTAGGCGAGGCTCTTGCCGGACGCGGTCCCGGTGACGACCAGGACGTCCCGGCCGGCCCGGGCGTGCCTACGCGCCTCGACCTGGTGGGTGTACAGCCGGCCGATGCGCTGGGCGTTGAGGGCGTCCTGGACCATTGGGGGGAGCGGCGGGTCAGGATCGGCGTACCGGGGCTGCCGGGCGGGGACCACCTCGACGTGGACCAGGTGCCCGCGGCGGGCCTGGCGCGGGAGGAGGTTCCGGAGGAAGTCGTCCAGCGCCTCCACGTTCCCGGCGTCGGGCCCGGCCTCGGGGGCGAGGCGCGCCGGCGGGTGCGTCACGCCCGCTCCAGGCGCACCCGCGTCCCGGAGGCGACACTCTTGTAGGCGGTGGCGTCCCCCTGGATCCGGCCGATGATGTTCACGGCGCTGGCGGCGCGGGGTCGATCGTCGGTGCTGGCCGGGGTCCGGCCGAAGAAGATGCAGAAGGCGGTCCCCGGCGGCCAGTAGCCCAGCTCGCCCACGGCCACGATCTCGCGCGCGTCACGCTCCGGCTTGGCCTCCACCGGGATGGAGAAGTAGATCTCCTCGCCCCAGGTGTTGCCGCGGCCCTCGATGGGGAGGGCCTCCCAGATCTTGGTGGCGGTCGGCGAGTCGTTCAGGACCGCCTCGGCACTGACCTCCCCGGCCGTGATCCGGATCTTGCGTTCCGTCGTCATGGATGAGTCCTCCCGGAAAAGTTCCGGACGCAATCTAACGCAATCGCGAGTGGGGGTCAAGCCGTAGGCAAAGACGGGGGCGAAGTGGGGATCATATCCGGCCGGAGGCGTGCACTATAGAAAACCCTCGACGACACCGCCGCGCTGCGAGTATACTTTCAGCGGAGTGCAGGTTGGTTCGGAAGGAGTCTGGGTCGAGGGGACGGCGATGGAAGTCTCGTGGGAAAAGGCCGAGGTGAGTTGTCCAAACTGCCTGGAGATCCTCGTGTTGCGTCCGGGGCTGGAGGAGATCTGGTGCCAGCGATGCGAGGTGGGCTACGACGTGAGGGAGAGCCGCAACCCCAAGAACCCGGAGCGGACCGTCCTGGTTCTCTCGAAGAAGCGGGGGACACCGGGACGAACGTAGAACCGTTCGCCGCCGCGCCCATGACCCCGGACCTCCGCCGGGGTCTCGTGTTTTTGGAAGCCAGCGAGGAACCGGAGGACAATACCTATCCGCAGATTTCGCAGATTACGCAGATTCGGGGAGAGCCGAGAGCCGCGAGCCGAGAGCCACGAAAGAAAATCTGTGTAATCTGCGTAATCTGTGGATAAGGTACGTCTCTTGGGGCCCTACCGTTTCCTCTGGCCGCCGAGGAGTTGCTGCAAGGCGCCCCCCACGCCCTTGGCGGCCTCGCCCGCCGCCTCCAATCCTTTCTGCCCGAGGGTCCCCACGCCCTCGGCCACCCCCCGGATGCTCACCCCGAGATTTTCCGCCAGGCCGGTCGCCAGGCGCGTGGCAAAGGCCTCGTTGAGGGCGAACCGCGGGTTGTTGATGTCCCCCTCGAGGATGAAGTTGATGGCGATCTTGTTCTCCCGGTTCTTCAGGAAGTTGACCACGGCCGCGCGGGGCACGCCCATGAACGTGTCCAGGACGCCCCTGGTGGGGGTGAATTCCAGATCCGAAATGACGACCTTCCCCGGTGCGCGCAGCCGGTTCTGTTTCACCTCCGAGTCCAGGTCGAGGTCCAGGGCTCCCCTCTGGACGCGCGTCTCGGTGGCCTGGGTGAGGTACGGCTGCAGCAGGACCAGGTCCACGGAGCGGAGCTGGAGCTTCACCGCGGAGTCCTTGCTGGCCACCTCGACCCACCCCGAGACGGTGGCGCGCCCGTCGCGCTGGAGGCCTTTCACCAGGGCGGCGAGGTCGAATCGGCTCTTGCCGGTGAGCGCCGGGGCCACCACGTCGCGCATGGCGGCCTGGATCTTCTCCAGGCGGATTTTCAACGGCGGCTGGGCCACCGTGGCGTCGAACAGCTCCACCACGCCGTCTTCCAGCGTGATGCGCGAGATGGTGACGCTCTGGGCCGGCGGGCCGGCCGCCGCCTTCCCCTCGGACGCTGCTCCGGCCAGCAAGCTGGGGACGATCTGGAGCTTTCCGTCCCGAGTCCTGAGCGCCGAGAGGTAGGGCCGGACGACGGTGATAGAGCTCACCTGGATCCGGCCGGAGAGGAGGCTTCTCAGGCTGGGGACGATCACCACGCGGTCGGCGCGCAGGGTGTCGGCCGTCGGCCACCCCCGGCGCGCCTTGATGCGGAGCCCGTCGAGTTCCACCGCCGACCAGCGGACCCGGAGTTCCTTGACCTCGCTGTCCGGCCCCAGGGCCTCCACCACCTTGCCCTTGAGGAGGCCCACCGCCGCCTGGAATCCGACGATGGCGCCCACGACCAGGAGGACGATCGCGGCGAGGATGATGAGGGCCCACTTTTTTGTCTTGGTGCTGGCCATGAAGCCCTCATGAGTTAGCAATCAGCGGTCAGCTATCAGCTTCAAGCTGACGGCCACCCAGGGGGTGCCCGGCGGATGGCTGATGGCTATCTGGTCAGGCTTGGGGAGGGTTGAGCGCTAACGCCAGCGCCTGCTGGAGTTGCTCCATGGGGAGCGGCTTGGGCAAGACTTCCGCGGCGCCCACTTGTTCGGCGCGGTCGATGACGCGGAGGTCTGTCGTCGCGGAGATGAGGAGGACCGGAATGTCGGCCAGGTCCGGGTCCGCTTTGATGGCCGCGCAGGTTTGGTATCCGTCGAGGCCCGGCATCATCACGTCGAGCAGGATGCAGTCCGGGCGGTCGGCCTTCGCGCTGGCGATGCCGTCTCGCCCGTTCTCTGCAAGGACCACGGCGTACCCCGCCTCCTCCAGTGCATCCCGGAGCATGGCCCGGAGCAACGCCTCGTCATCCACCACCAGGATCTTTGCCATAGTCGAGGGGGCAGCCGCGCCAGGACACCTCACGCGCAACCGCCGTGCGCAGCCTACCTGCTCCCCTCTCCACTGTCAAGGGATTCCCCGCTTCACGAACATGCGGCTTGCGGGAATGTACGAGACCGCGTATCATGCCGCCCGTTTGCGGGAGGCCTGTCTCAAATCTGAAAAAACGAACCGCCGGTACCAACGGCATCCGTCTCCGGCGGATTGGTGCGCCAAGGTCGCCAACGCCCTTAAGCAACCGCAGATGAACGCAGATGCACGCTGATGTCCCCGGCATGTTCCCCTTAGAAATCTGCGGAATCTGCGGAATCTGTGGTTAAACCGGCCCTGGCGCCTTGGCGGTTCCTCTTGGATCGAGGTCATGAGCCAGGCGCGTTTTCGCATCGGCATTGACGTCGGCGGCACCTTCACGGACATCGTCCTCTGCGACGGAGCAGATGGGACGCTCGCGCTGCACAAGGTCCCGACCACCCCCCACGACATTGCCCTGGGGCTGCTGGCGGCCCTACGCAAGAGCGGGGCCCCGGCGGCCGAGATCGCAGAGATCGCCCACGGAACCACCGTGGCCACGAATGCGGTCCTGGAGCGGAAGGGTGCGCGCACCGGGCTCCTCACCACGGCGGGATTCCGGGACGTCCTGGAGTTGCGCGACGGGAGACGCCGCACGCTGCTAGGACGGCAGGCGGCCTTCGAGCCCCTGGTCCCCCGGCAGTGGCGGTGCGAGGTCCCGGAGCGACTGGACGCGTCCGGGGCGGTCCTGCAGCCGCTCCGCGAGGAGGAGGTCAAGGCTGCGGCCAAGGCGCTTCGCCAGCAGGGGGCCGAGGCGCTGGCCATCGCCTTCCTGCACGCGGACAGGAACGGCCTCCACGAGCGGCGAGCGCGCGAGATCCTGAACGGACTCTGGCCGAACGGCCACCTGGTCCTGGGGAGCGAGGCGTGCCCGTTCCCCGACGAGCGGCTGCGCGCCGCCACCGCCGTGCTGGCGGCCTACCTCACGCCGCTGATGGCGCAGTACGTGGAGAGCCTGGAGCGGGGGCTGCGGGAAACCGGGACCGCGGCGCCGTTCCGCTTCATCGAATCCGCCGGGGGCTCGTGCTCGCCGGACGAGATCCGGCGCCATCCGCTCCGGACGATCCTCTCGGGGCCGGCGGGGGGCGCCACGGCGGGTGGGAGCCTGGCGGACCTGCTGGGGCTGGATGCCGTGGCCACGGCGGACATGGGGGGCACCAGCTTCGACGTAGCCATCATCCAGGATGGTCAGCCGGAGCTCGCCGGGGACCGCACCCTGGAGTTCGGGATGACCGTGGCCGTCCCGTCCGTGGCGATCCACAGCGCGGGCATCGGCGGGGGAAGCCTGGTCTGGATGGACGAGACCATCCCCGGCGGCCTCCAGGTGGGTCCGCAGAGCGCCGGGGGCACCCCGGGTCCGGCGTGCTTCGGCAAGGGGGGACGCAAGCCGACGGTCACGGATGCGAACCTGCTGCTGGGGCGGCTGGTGGGCGACCGGACCGACCTGGGCCTGCCCCCCCTCGACGCGGGACCGGCGCACCAGGCCATGCTGGCCGAGGTGTGCCCGGGGCTGGGGCTGGACCCCGTCGCTGCGGCGCGCGTGGTGCTGGACGTGGCAGAGGCCCGGATGGTCGGATTCCTGCGGACCCAGTTGGCGGCGCGCGGGGTCGCGCCGGGCAGCACCGCGCTGATCGCCTTTGGCGGAGCGGGTCCGGTCCAGGCCGCCTCCGTGGCCCGGAGGCTCGGCGTGCCGCGCGTCATCATCCCGTACCTGGCCGCGGGCTTCTCGGCCCTCGGCGCCCTGTTGAGCCCGCCGGCACGAACCGCCATGATCCCCGTGGAGGCGACCCTGCGGACCCTCACGCCCGAGCGGCTGCGGGAGCTGATCGCGACCGCTTTTTCCGGCCGGACGCGAGGCACCCTGCGCCTCGCCCTGATCCTCCGCCGTGGGGAGAATCCCCACGAAGACATGCTGCCCGTCCGGGATCCTGGAGAGTCGGCCGACGCGCGCATCCGCCGGTATCACGCCTTCACCGAGTCGGCCTATGGCATCCGTCCGGCACCGGAGACGGTCCGGGTCACGCGTCTGCTCGCCATCCTGGAGGAGGGGAGCTCTCCCATCGGGTTGAGCCAGTCACTCGAGGCGACGTTCGCGAGGGAACAGGTACGATATGCCGCCGCGCCCGGTGAGATGAAGACGTCTGGGGTCAACGGCACTCCCCAGCTTCCCGCCGAATCCCTGAAGATCGGCGCCAAGGCCAGGGGGCCGGCCCTGATCGTCCTGCCGGGGGCCAGCGCCTTCGTTCCGGAGGGCATGGCGTAT
>Ga0155960_1020_pt1 | contig 16743 bp, 20 predicted proteins | sample RifCSPlowO2_02_FD_107614 | JGI IMG/M metagenome (GOLD analysis project Ga0155960, IMG submission 107614) | candidate division NC10 bacterium RIFCSPLOWO2_02_FULL_66_22
AATGCACCGCACGATGCATCCACAGGGAAAGGAGGTCGCTGCAATGAGGTTCCGGCTGATGATCGCGCTGCTGGTTGGCTTCGCGTTCCTCCAGGTCGGGCCGGGGGCGCTCGCCCAGGACAAGCCGCTGGTCATGAAGTGGGGGATCGTCCTGCAGCCCGAGCACCCCTTCGTCCTGGGCATGAAGAAAACGGCCGAGATCGTCACCCAGAAGACCAACAATCGGATCCAGCTCCAGGTGTTCCCGTCGGCCCAGCTCGGCACGGGCAAGGACATGATCGAGGCGGTGGTCTTCGGCAGCCAGGCCATGGCCACCGAGGGGGCGGCCATGTTCAGCCAGTGGGCGCCCCGCCTGTCCATCATGGAGGCCCCCTATCTCTTCCGCGACGTGAATCACATGTACACGGTGATGCGGGGCCCCATCGGCCAGGAGATGCTGGACGAGCTGGTGGCCAAGCGGGGCTTGCGCTCGCTGGGGGTCCTCTACTACGGGGTGCGGCATCTCACGGCGAACAAGCCGGTGCACAAGCCCGAGGACGTCAAGGGCATGAAGCTGCGGGTCCCCGAGGTGCCCTTGTACCTGGAGATGGCGCGGGCCTGGGGCGCCAACCCGACGCCCATGGCCTTTGCCGAACTCTACCTGGCGCTGAAGCAGGGGACGGTGGACGCCCAGGAGAATCCCATCCCCACCATCAACTCGGGAAAATTCTACGAGGTGCAGAAGTACCTCATCCTGACCGGCCACATCATGGTCCCCCAGTTCCACGCCATCAGCGACACGCTGTGGAAGAGCCTGTCGCCGGGCGACCAGAAGATCCTCCAGGAGGCGGTGGACGAGGGGATCGCCTTCAGCAACGACCTCTTGATCAAGCAGGAACAGTCCCTGGTGGACGAGTTCAAGAAGAAGGGGATGACGGTCATCACGCCGGACGTCGAGGCCTTCCGCAAGGCGTCCATGACGGCCATCCCCAAGCTGGAAGAGAAGTGGGGCAAGGGCCTGTACGAGAAGATCGCCGGGATTCGGTGAGACGGCCTGTCCGATGTCGGGGCTGCTGCGGGCGGTGGACCGCATCCTGGACGGGGCCACCCTGGCCCTCCTGACCGCGCTGCTTTTGGTGGTCGGGGCGCAGATCTTCGCCCGATACGTCCTGAACCACTCCCTCTTCTGGTCCGAGGAGCTGGCCCGCTACCTCTTCATCTACCTGGTCTTCCTCGGCGCCGCCATCGTCCTCCGGCGCGAGGGACACATCCAGGTGAGCTTCTTCGTCGAGAAATTCCCGCCTCTCCTCCGGCGAGGGGTGGCCATGCTGGCGGACACCCTGCTGCTCGCCTTCGTGGGGATCGTCCTCATCCAGAGCGTGCGTCTGGCCATCCTGGTGTGGACGGTCCCCACGGCAGCGCTCCTCATCCCGTGGACGTTCGTTTACCTGGGCATCCTCCTGGGAATGGCGGCCATGGTCCTGGTCATGCTCGGGGCCCTCTGGCGGCACGTCACGGGCCGTACCGACGGCGGTCGCGCATGGTGATCTTGCTGCTCTTCGCCTGCTTCTTCCTGCTCCTGGCGCTTCGGGTCCCCATCGCCTTCTCCCTGGGAATCGTCTCCCTGGGATTTCTCATCGCGCGGGGCGAGGTGCTGCTGGCCGTCTCCCAGCGCATGTCCGCGGCCGCCGACTCGTTTCCCCTCCTGGCCATCCCGTTCTACATCCTGATGGGGAAGCTGGTGAACGAGGCGGGGCTCACGGACAAGATCTTCGGCTTTGCCCAAGCCCTGGTGGGCCACATCCGGGGTGGGCTGGCGCACGTGAACATCCTGAACAGCATGATCTTCGCCGGCATGTCCGGGGCCGCCGTGGCGGATGTGGGCGGGATGGGGGCGATGGAGATCAAGGCGATGGTGGACAATGGATACGACGTGGACTTCAGCGCGGCCGTGACCGCGGCGTCCTCCACCATCGCCCCCATCATCCCGCCCAGCATCGCCATGGTGGTGTACGGCGTCCTGGCCAGCACCTCGGTCGGGGCGCTGTTCCTGGGGGGCGTCATCCCGGGGGTCCTCGTGGGCCTGTTCATGATGGCCTACTCCTATGTGATGGCCGTCCGGCGAAACTACCCATTGCAGCCGCGCGCGAATCTGCGGAAACTGTGGCGAGCCTTCCTCCTGTCCATCCCAGGCCTCCTCACCCCGACGATCCTCCTGGGGGGAATCGGCCTGGGGATCTTCACCCCTACCGAGGCGGCGGTGGTCGCCGTCTTCTACACGCTGTTCCTGGGGGTCCTGGTCTATCGTTGCCTGGGAGCCGGCGATCTCCTCCGCCTGCTCCGGGAGACCGTGGACATGACGGCCGTCGTGGTGTTCGTCATGACGACGGCCTCGCTCTTCGCCTGGATCATGGCGCGGGAGCAGGTGCCACAGCGTTTTGCCGAGTTCATCCTCTCGACGACCTCCAGCCCGGCGGTTGTCCTCCTGCTCATCAACATCCTGGGCCTGATCATGGGGTGCTTCTTCGACGGGATCTCGATCCTGGTCATCGTGGTCCCCATCTTCCTGCCGATCCTCGACCGGCTGGGCATCGACCGGGTCCACTTCGGGGTCCTGTTCGTCCTCAATACCGTGATCGGGCTCATCACGCCTCCCGTCGGCGTCGTGCTCTACGCGACCGTGGAGGTGGCCAAGATCTCCTTCGAACGGGTGGTGCGGGCGACGCTCCCCTTCCTGTGGCCCATGGTGGCGGCCCTGATCGTGGTCACCTACGTTCCCCAGGTGGTGTTGGTGCTGCCGAGGCTCTTCGGGTTCCGCTAGGGTCGCGACGCGCATGGCTGGGTGCGGTCCCCCTCTCTGACCATGACCCCAAAGTCCCGCTACGTGCTGGACGGCATCGTCCCGATCCTCCAGACTCCCTTCCATGAGGGTGGAACGCTGGATGCCGACTCGCTGCGGCGACTCGTGGACCACGTCATCCAGGCGGGAGCAGTCGGCGTGATCTGCCCGGCCGTGGCCAGCGAGGTCCACAGGCTCACCCCGGACGAACGACGGGCGATGGTGGAGATCGTCCTCGACCAGGCGCGGGGTCGTGTCCCGGTCTTCGTGGGGGTGAGCGCGGGAAGCGCCGAGGAGAGCCTGGGACTGGCCCGCCACGCGGCGACCCACGGGGCCGCCGGGATCCTGGCCCAAGCGCCCGAAGCGATCGGGGCCGACGGCGGCCAACTCCGGGCGTATTTCCGAACCCTGGCCCGCGGCGTGGACCTGCCGTTGATGATCCAGGACCTGGATTGGCGCGGGGGCGGGATGGATCTGGCGCTCATCTGCGAGCTGTTCGAAGAGCTGCCCACCTTCCGCTGCATCAAGGTCGAGACAATGCCGGCCGGCCCCAAGTATTCCCGGATCCTGGCGGCCACCGGCGGCCGCCTGCACGTCTCGGGCGGGTGGGCCGTGACCCAGATGCCGGACGGGCTGGAGCGAGGCGTTCACGCCTTCATGCCGGAGGGAAGCATGGTCGCCATCTACCGGGCGATCATGGCCCGGCATAGGGCGGGGGACCGGGAGGGCGCCCGGCACCTCTTCGAACGGCTGCTGCCCATCCTGGCCTTTGCCAATCAGCACATCGACATCTCCATCCAGTTCTTCAAGCGCGTGCTGGTGGCCAAAGGCATCTTCCGGACGCCCGTCGTGCGCGAGCCGATCCTGCGCCTCGACGGCGTGCAGGAGCGGATCGCTGCCGGCCTGGTGGACCGCGTCCTCGCGCTGGAGCGGGACCTGGCCTGAGGATCCCGGTGCGATCCTGTCCGGAGAACCACGCGGTTTATCGCACCCGGGGACGCTCCTGAAGTGGGACTTGACAGGTCCGTTCCGACTGGATAGGTTGCACACAGAAATCCTACCCGACAAAGCCATTCAGGAGGGGGAGGAGGCCATCATGAAACAGCGGAGACAGCCAGCCGTTGGTTCACGCGGGATGACCCGCCGGGAGATCCTCCGGCTGGGAGCCGCCGTGACCGCCGGCGCCGCCGCCGAACCGTTCGTCCTCAGGTACGCGGGGGCGGCGGACGCCTTCAGCTGGCGGCGGTTCGCCGGGCAGAGCATCTTCATCCAGTTCACCAAGAACCCCTGGTCCGACACCATGGAGAAGCTGCTGCCGGATTTCGAGAAACAGACCGGCATCAAGGTCGAATTCTCGGACCTGCCCGAGATCCAGGCCCGGCAGAAGCTGACGGTCGAGTTCACCGCAGGCTCGGGCGGCATCGACGTCTGGTACACCAGCCTGCACGTGGAGAAGCGCCGGTTCTGGAAGTCGGGCTGGTACGCCGACCTCGGCAAGTTCCTGAAGGACCCGACCATGACGTCGCCGGAGTATGACTGGAACGACATGGCTGGCGGCGCCAAGCAGGCCGTGACCCAGCCGGACGGCAGCATCTCCGGGCTGCCGGCCTTCGTGGACCCCTGGATCCTCTTCTACCGCAAGGACCTCTTCCAGCAGAAGGGGCTGAAGCCGCCCAGGACCCTGGCAGACATGGAGGGGTTTGCCCAGAAGTTCCACAATCCGCCGAGCCTGTACGGCTTCGTGGCGCGCGGGCTGAAGAACGCCAACGCCCCGGCCTGGGACTGGGTCCTCTTCAGCCTGGGCGGGAACTTCCTCACCAAGGACGGAAAGGCCTCCATCCAGACGCCCGAGGCGATCAAGTCCATGGACTGGTACGCCGGGATGCTCCGTCGGTTCGCCCCGCCCGGGGTGGTGAACTTCAACTGGTACGAGTGCAGCGCCGCCTTCATGCAAGGCCAGGTCGCCATGTACTACGATGGGGTGAACTTCGCCAGCCAGTTCGAGGACAAGGAAAAGTCCAAGATCGCCGGGAAGGTCGGATACGCCGTCCTGCCCGCCGGGCCCGGCGGCCACTTCTCTCCGATCTTCAGCAACGCGGTGGCCATCAGCGCCCAGAGCAAGCGGCAGGGGCCCGCGTACTTCTTCGCCCAGTGGGCCACCAGCAAGCAGAGCGCGATCAAGGAGCTCCTGGCCGGCGTGGGAAGCGCGCGGACGTCAGTCTGGAACGATCCCGAGGTGAAGGCCAAGGCCAAGATGCCGGTGGACTGGTCGCAGGCCTACGTGGACAGCCTGAAGATCGGCCGGCTGGGCCTGCCCGAGATCGTGGGGGTCACCGAGTACCGCGACATCATCGGCGTGGCCATCCAGAAGGCCATCGAGGGGGCCAAGTCCGCCGAGGTCCTGGCCCAGGCCCAGAAAGAGTTCCAGGAGGTTCTGGACAAGACCGAGAAGTAACCTGTGGGGAACAGGCGCTTCGGAGGGCGCCTGTCCCGAGGACGGACGAGACGGGTCTGCGTGAGTCTGGAGAGGGCGCGGAAGACGTGTTGAAGGCGCATACAAGGGGGAGGACATCATGACGCAGCGGCGACGGAACGGGATCGGTTCTCGCGGGGTTACCCGCCGGGAGGTTCTCAGGCTGGGGGCGACCGTCGCCGCCGGGGCGGCGATCGGTCCCTTCATCGCCACCCCGGGACACGGCCAGACATTCAACTGGCAGCGCTTCAAGGGGAAGGAGCTGTTCCTGCTCCTCTACAAGCACCCCTGGGTGGATGAGATGGTGAAACATCTCCCGGAGTTCGAGTCCCTCAGCGGGGTCAAGGTCAAGTACGAGATCCTCCCGGAGGTGCAGGGGCGCCAGAAGTTCACGGTGGAGATGACGGCCGGCGCCGGCGGGATAGACGCCTGGCACGCCAGCATGCACGTGGAGAAGCGGCGGGCCTGGAAGTCGGGCTGGTTCCAGCCCTTGAACGCCTTCCTGGAGGACAAGACCCTGACGGCTCCGGACTATGACTGGGGGGACTTCACGGCCGGGGCCCGGGCGGACGTGACGCAGCCCGACAAGACCATCAGCGGGCTCCCCACCTTCGTGGACCCCTTCGTGCTCTTCTACCGCAAGGACCTGTATCAGCAGAAGGGGTGGAAACCGCCGAAGACCATGGCGGAGCTGGAGGAGCAGGCCCAGAAGCTCCACAACCCGCCCGGCATGTACGGCTTCGTGTCGCGCGGGCTGAAAAACGCCAATGCCACGCCCTGGGCCTGGGTGATCTACTCGATGGGCGGGGAGTACCTGACCAAGGACGGGAAGTCCGCCCTCAACGCCCCCCAGTGGGTCAAGGCCATGGACTGGTACGCCGGGATGCTCCGGCGCTTCGCCCCGCCCGGCGTGGTGAACTTCAACTGGTACGAGTGCAGCGCCGCCTTCATGCAGGGGCAGGTGGGGATCTACTACGACGGGGTGAACTTCGCCAACCAGTTCGAGGACCCCAGCAAGTCCAAGATCGCGGGGAAGGTGGGCTACGCGGCCCTGCCCGCGGGCCCGGCCGCCCACGTCGCCCCGACCTTCACCAATGCCATGGCCATCACCTCCCAGAGCCGGAACAAGGAGGCGGCCTTCCTGTTCATCCAGTGGGCCACCAACAAGCAGAATGCGGCCCGCGAGCTGCTGGCGGGCGTGGGCGTCGGCCGCGTCACACCCTGGAACAACCCCGAGGTGAAGGCCAAGCCGAAGATGCCGGCCGACTGGTACACCGCGTACCTGGAGAGCCTGAAGGTCGGCCGCGCCGGCCTCCCGGAGATCATTGACGTCACGCAGTACCGCGACATCATCGGCGTCGCGATCCAGAAGGCCATCGAGGGGGCCAAGTCCGAGACGGTCATCGCCCAGGCCCACAAGGAATTCCAGGAACTCCTGGACAAGACCGAGAAATAGCCCACCGACCACGTGGAAGAGCCTGGCCTTCCCGCCGAGAGTTCTCGATATGGCGGGAGGGCCGGGCTTTTTTCGCGGGAGGAGACGAGGCGACCCGACAGATGCCCAATCCCACTGACGCCGTTCGACTGTCCGCCCCCGAGCCGGCCCTGGGCGTCGGTGTCCGCCTGTCGCGGTTCGCCCACCGGAACGCGCGGTTTCTCTTTCCCGCCCCGGCCGCCATCACGGTGGCGCTCATCATCATCTACCCGGTTTTGTACACCGGCTGGATGAGCCTCCAGGAATGGTTCGCCTCGAGCCTGACCCTGCCCAAGTTCATCGCCCTCGCCAACTATCAGCAGATCCTGACGGGAGACCCCAGGTTCCGGGAGGCGTTCTTCCGGACGCTCTACTTCACCTTCCTGGCGGTGTCGGTGGAGACGATCCTGGGCGTGGCCATGGCCCTGCTGTTCAACCGGGAGTTCTGGGGGCGCGGCCTGGTCCGGACGCTGTCCATCCTGCCCATGATGGCGACGCCGACCGCCATCGCGTTAGTCTTCGTCATGATGTACCACCCGACGCTGGGGGTGATGAACTATCTGGTGAGCCTGACCGGCCTGGCCCCGTTCAAGTGGACCTACAGCAGCCGGACGGCCCTCTACGCCCTGGCGCTGGTGGACGTGTGGGAGTGGACCCCGCTCATCATGCTCATCGCCCTGGCGGGTCTGGCGGCCCTGCCGAGGGAGCCGTACGAATCCGCCCTCATTGACGGGGCCACGGACCTGCAGTCGTTCTGGTACATCACCCTCCCCCTCCTGCGACCGACGATCATCGTGGCCATCCTGTTCCGCGCCATTGACTCCCTGAAGACCTTCGACATCATCTTCGTCATGACGCAGGGGGGACCGTCCAACGCCTCCGAGACCATCAACATCCTGCTGTTCACCCAGGCCTTCTCGTATTTCAACATGGGCTACGCCTCGTCCATGGCGGTGGCCCTGTTCGCCATCGTCATGGGGGCGTCCCTCATCCTGATGAAGGTCCGGAGGGTCGGATGGTGATGCCACGGGGAGGGACCCGATCCAATTTTCGATTGTCGATTTTTGATTGTCGATTTTGAGCAATCGGCAATCTGCACTCCAAATCGAAAATCCCGGGGGGATGGGGCCCCGCGTGATCAATGCCCGGAGGGTCGGATGGTGAGCGGAAAAACGCTGCGTAAATGGCTCCGGACGGCGGGGTTCTACGCCCTGGTGATCGCCGTCATGCTGCCCACGGTCTTCGTCTTCTACTGGATGATCACCCTCTCCCTGAAGCCGCAGGTGGAGGCGGCGGGATACCCCCCGAGCTTCTTCTGGTTCTCCGTCACCTTCAGGGGGTACCAGGAGGTCTTCGCCAAGCACCCGTTCCTGCTCTACACCTGGAACAGCCTGGTCGTGGCCGTGGGGTCCACCCTGATGGGCCTAGCGGTCGGGCTGCCGGCCGCCTACAGCATCGCCCACTGGCGCCAGCGTGGCCTGGCCCTCACCATGCTGGTCGCCCGCATCATTCCCGGGATCAGCTACCTGATCCCCTGGTACATCCTGTTCCGGAACCTCCGCATGGTGGACACCTACCAGGCGCTCATCCTCACCCACCTGGTGGTGGGCCTGCCCATCATCATCTGGGTCATGATCGGGTTCTTCGAGGACATCCCGCCGGAGCTGAAGGACGCGGCGCTGATTGACGGCTGCTCCCACTACGGGGCCTTCTGGCGGGTGGCGGTGCCCCTGGTGAAGCCGGGGATCGTGGCGACCTCCATCCTGAGCTTCATCTTCTCCTGGAACAACTTTCTGTTCTCGGTGATCCTGGCCGGCCGGAACACCCGGACCCTGCCCATCGCCGTGTTCAACATGATCGGCTACGAGGAGATCAACTGGGGGCCCCTGGCCGCCGCCGCCACGATGATCACCCTGCCGGTCATCATCCTCACGCTGATCGTGCAGCGCCACATCGTGACCGGCCTCACCTTTGGCGCGGTCAAGGGGTAGGAGCAGAGCCGAGAGTCGCGAGCCGAGAGCCGAGTGGGGGCGCTTGATTTGTCCAAAGAAGGAGAGGATGCTCCTGCCGGGCATGATGCCGTCGTGATGTTCCGGAAGCAGCGCGGGGACCTGGAACATCTCTTCGTGCTCATCGTGTTCGGCGACATCGTCGGCGTCCCGGTGATCCCGCCCTATTACGCCCTCCGGCTTCTCCCGTACATCGTCCCCGCCGTCAGTAACTGGAAGCGCCGGATGCTGCGGGAAAAGGACCTCACCGACCTCGCGGGCGCCGGATGACATCCCGCAATTTCAGATTGAAGATTGCAGATTTGCGATTGGTGGGATGTTGGTTCGCCCAGATCCCTGGTCCCCAACCCCCAACCCCAAGCCCCTGATCCCCGATGCTGGAGCGCTGGTTCACCGGCACCGACCTGGCCATCGGCCTCGCAGCGTTCCTGCTGATGTGGTACGTCCTGGGGATCCAGGTCAACCGCCGGCGGGCCGTAAGCCTGGTGCGGCAGGTGCGCGACTCCATCCAGCCCTTCGGCGAGACCGCCTCTATCCGCTGGATAGGGCGGAGCGCCTTCCGGATCGAGGCGGAGCAACTGACGCCCCCCTTCGTCCGGCTGGGCATCAGCGTCCTGCTGGAACCCCGGGAGACCTTCTTCCTCTGGGCCTTTGGCCGGCTGGGTGGACGACGCGACTGGCTGGTGATCGGCGTGACCCTGAACGGCCGCGTCGGCGCGAGCTTCGAGGTGTACCACCCCAGGAGGCGCGGCGCGTCCCAGGTCGCTCACGACATCCGAGAAAAAGGCTGGCGCGAGGAGCCGCTGGTCGCGCGGCCGCCCCTGCTCTGCGCCGGCCCGGACGCTGACGAGCGGGCACTGGCGCGGGAGGTCATGAGCGCCATCGGCGAAATGGATGTCTGGCGCGTCGGCCTGCAACCCGAGGCCCCGCACCTGATCGTCAGTCTTCCGATCCCGGCGACCGAGACCCGAACCCCCCTCCCGATCTTCGCCGCCCTGCCACAGCTCGCCCAGACCATCCTGGCCCGAGGATCTCGACGCTAATCCTCTCCGCCTCTCCCTCTGCCCCGCTCTCCTTGGCGTTCTTGGCCTCTTGGCGGTTCCCAAAAAATGTCAGGCATCACAGACCTCCGCATAGACCGGGCGGGCCTCCGTTCTCACCGGACCACCCGGCCCGGCTGGGACTCGTGGGGAAAGCCCAGGATGTCCGTCGTGTTGCACTGGTGGTCGGCGAGGACGAAATGCCAGTCCCTGGGATCAATCGGCGCCTGCGCGGTATCCACGGCGAGCTGGTAGACCCCCTGGGGGAAGTTCTCCTTCAGGTTCCGAACCCGCCTGGGAGGCTCCATGGCGAAGGCCCGGCGGGTCTTGGCGTTGAACGCGAGAACCTGGGGGCCAAGGTCGTTGTTGGGATCCGCCACATCCATCTTTACGTAGGTGGTCTTGCCCTGGTTGCCTTCCCAGGGGAAGAAGCCGACTCGCTTGATGATCGGATCGTTGGCCCGCGTCGCTTCGGGAACCAGGGTCATCGTGACTCGGATAGACTTCCCCTCCTCCACCAGCACCGCTTCGGGATGGTAGATGTAGCCGCTGGAGTAGACGTGCAGGCCGTACTGCCCCCCCTTTGTGAGTTGGATGCTGAACTCGCCCCGCCTGTCCACCAGGGCGCCCGGTCCCCACACGTTTCCGTGCAGCTCGCCGATCTCGATCAGGGCCAGGCCTGACACGGGCTGACCCGCCGCGTTCTTCACCGTGCCGGTGATGGTGGTCGCGCCCTTCGCCTCGGCCCCCCAGACCGCCACAACGAACAGGACGATGCTCGTGAAGATTTGTCGCCGGCGCATGGATGCCCCTCCTTTGGCCTCCTGTCGAGGCACGCAGACTCTACTATTCTGACTGGCGTTCCTCAAGCATGATCACCCCTGGACGGCGGCGGGACTGTGAGGGGACTTACACGGCCGGGGAACCGGGGGGGTGGTGCGGGCGCAGGGGCGCTGGCGCGGACCGTCGGTCAGGCGGCAGGGGGAGCGGTGGGAAGCTGATTCAGGGCGTCAATGAGCTGGCGGAGCCGGCCGACGTCGCGGCGGTTGAAGTGCAGCACGAGCCGCGGCAGATCGGAAATGGGGTCCTCGTTGCCCTCTTCTGGCAGGGCAGGGCTCACTGTCATGGCGCCATCCACCAGGATCTCATGGAACTGCCGGTTGAGGCGATCCAGGTCTTCGGCTGTCGGCGCACGCTGAAGGCGGATCACCAGGCGGTCCCCCACGTATCGGCTGCTGTGGTAGTTGCGGTAGAACCCGCTGACCTCGGCGATGGCCTCGTCGAGCCGGTCGGTGACCCGGTACAGGCAGAGATCCTGGGGCGCGATCAGGCCGCGCGCCAGCAGGACGTTCCGCACGTAGGTGTCCCAGGTCCGCCAGTAATCGCCGCCCGGCCGATCCACGCACACCACCGGCAGCGGGTTGCTCTTCCCCGTCTGGATCAGCGTCAGGATCTCGAAGGCCTCGTCCAGGGTGCCGAAGCCGCCGGGAAACAGGGCGATGGCGTCGGTCTCCTTCACGAAGATGAGCTTCCGGGTGAAGAAGTACTTGAACGTGATCAGCTTGGAGTCGTTCTGGATGAACTCGTTGGCCGGCTGGTCGAAGGGCAGGCGGATGTTCACACCGAAGCTCCGCTCCCGGCCGGCCCCGCCCTGGCCCGCCTTCATGATGCCGTCGCCGGCCCCCGTGATCACCATCCAGCCCAGCCGGCTGATCTCGTGGGCGAAGGCCAGGGCCTGCCGGTATTCCGGCTGATCCTCCGTCGTCCGGGCGGAGCCGAATATCGTCACCTTCCGGATGCCCCGATATGGGGTGAACAACCGGAAGGCGTGGACCAGCTCCCGGAGGGCGGCGTTCATGATCTTGACATCCCCGCGGTCCGCCTGGTCCTCGATCAGGCGGAGGACGGTCTGCACCATCTCATGCAGGAACTCGGCGTGCGGGGAGCCGCCAACTGCCTTCACCAGCCGGTCAATCAGCTCGCCCACCTCCCCGCTGCCGGACGGTGCCAGGGGAGGGGGACCAACGTTCCGTGTCTGTTCCACTTCAGACCTCTGGAGAAAGAATCTGCCTGCCTTCCGGCCAGTCAGCCCGGCTGCCCCCCGATTCCGCTGCTCGAACTCCGTCGCAGACCAGCGGCGACCTCGCCGGGGAGTTGTCCTCGGAGCTACTGGAGAACCCGCTCTTGAAAAAGACGCAGGAATCGGGCCGCTTCCACCTCGACGCACACCGTGGCCGTCGGGGCGGCCTGGCTCCGCCGCCGGAGGTCCGCCACCGCCATGCCCGCGGTCAGCTCTCCCCGGCGCTCGATCGCCACGGCCATCGGCTGCCCCCGGACCAGGGAGGGATCCACCACGACTCCCACAGCCAGCGGATCGTGGAGGAACATCCCGTCGAACCCCTCGTGATCCCGGTGAAAGGCCATCGTCACCGCCGTCATCTCCCGGATGAATCCCTGGAGCGTCCCGGCGCTCCCCGCCTCATCCACCATCTTACGGGAGAGGATCACCTGTTCCGTCACATCCAGGGGCACCAGCGTGAGCGGCAGCCCCGCCCCGAGGACGATCGCCGCCGCCTCCGGGTCCACGGCAAAGTTAAACTCCGTCGTGGGTCCCACGTTGCCCGACACGCGGATGGCACCCCCCATTACCGTGAGACCCTGCAGGCGCCGCATGGCGCCGGCATCCCGCTGGATCGCCGTCGCGACGTTGGTCAGCGGCCCCGTGGCGATCAGGGTCAACCCCCCCGGATGCCGGTGGATCATCTGCAGCAGAAATTCGGCTGCGCCCCGGGTGGCCTGCCGCAACGGAGCGGGGTATCTGTGCGTCACGTCGCCCAGACCGTCGCTGCCGTGCACCTCGGCTGCCGTGAAGAGTGCCCGCGCGAGCGGCGCGGCCGCGCCCGCCACGACGGGGATCGTTGACGCCCCCAGCATCTCCAGCGCGAGGAGCGTGTTGGCCGTGGATCGGGCGACCGGCACGTTCCCGCTCACCGTGGTGATCCCCAGGACCTCCAGTTCCGGCGAGCGGATCGCCAGCATGAGGGCCAGGGCATCATCCACGCCCGTATCCACGTCCAGGAGCACCCGCCGTCGCCCCACGGCGCCCTCAGCCCCTCTCTCCGCTCCGGAGGCCGCGGGCGTTGGCACGATCCAACGGGATTCCGACAGGGCTCACGCCCATCGATTCTCCTGCGGTACCGGCGGTTGACGCACGCCACGACGACGGGGCAGACATCGCCGGACCAACGGTGCCTGGAAATCGAAGCGGCAATCCAGACCGCGAGAGCGCAGGGAGATGCCGGGCGAGGGGGAAGAAGGAGCGGTGCGGCAGATCAGTTCCGCTCGATGGATTCCAGCGCGCGGGCCAAATCCTCCTTGATCCGCACGTTGATCTTCAGGCGGTTCAGGAGGTCCGGCTGGTGCGCCGTCAGGTACTGCACCAGCGCCGCGGCATCCAGCGGTGCCGTGCGGGGCTGCGTATCCAGGATCCAGTCTGTCAGCGACTCCTTGTACAGCCGCCGCACGTCGGGATCTTGGAAGATGATGTCCAGGATACGCTGGGCCAACGGGTCATCCACGGAATCCTCCTCGGCTTTATCCTCGATCCGCCTGGGATCCATCTGAATGCATATATAGCAGACGAACTGGTGTCTGGCAAGCGGCTCCGGCGGCCGGGCCCCCATTCATCTGTTTTGACGCCTGCTCCTCCGTGAGCGGTTCGCCGCGCCGGTCAATGCCCGCCGAGCCCGAGCAAAGATCCGCTGGAACATGGCAGCGGTGAGCCGACCGGTCTGCGTATTCTGCTGGCTGGGGTGATACGAGGCGAGGAGAAGCACGCCGTCCGGCAACTCAGCCGTGGCGCCGTGCGCGAATCCGGGTCGTAGAGACGGGAGGGACCGTCCGGCCTGGACCCACGCCTTCAGGAACGCCTCGAAGGCGATGCGGCCGAGGGCCACGACTACCCGCACACGGCGGAGCAGGCTGATCTCTTCGACCAGGTAGGGTCGGCAGGTGGCCAACTCGTCCGGGGTGGGCTTGTTCTCCGGCGGGGCGCAGCGGACGGCCGCGGTGATGTAGCAGTCCCGGAGCGTGAGGCCGTCCCGCCGATGGCGGGACCAGGGCTGGCTGGCGAGCCCCGCGCGATGCAGGGCGCAGGTGAGGAAGTCGCCGCTCCGGTCCCCCGTGAAGATCCGGCCCGTGCGATTGCCCCCGTGGGCCGCGGGAGCCAGGCCGACGATCAGTAACCGGGCATCGGGGTCGCCGAAGCCCGGGATCGGCTTCCCCCAGTATTCCTCATCGCGGTACCTCCGCACCTTCTCCTGCGCCACGCGCTCCCGGTAGACCACCAGGCGAGGGCACGTGCGGCACGCCACCACGTCGGCCTGTACGACCCGCAGGGAATCCACCTCGTCCCTCCCCGGACGACAAGGGCCGTCAAGGCGGAAAATTCATCAGGTCAATCGCGAACCATCAGGATCGAATGACCAATGACCAATTTCCAATGACCAATGGTGGTGGGCGCGCAAAGCGCGCCGCCAACTGGTCCCATTCGATTGGCATCCGCAATTGGTCATTGACCATTGGGATTTGGTCATTGCCCGGATCAGTCGCTGACGTGTTGGCGACTGATCCGGGTCAGAGGCCCCAGTGGAACGTCCGGGTCGGAGTCACCTCGACGATGACCGATTCCCTCTCAGCCAGAGTGGCGTAGCCTTCGTACTGCGGGTACCGCTGGTAGAGGAGTTTCCGGATCCGCCGGAAGGCCGGGCCGGCCTCGATGATGCGAGCCTTGCCCCAGACCAGGACGCCCTTCAGGCCCGACCAAGCCTCCGTGTACTCGTCGAAGGCCAGGGCCACCTTGCCGGTGGCCTGGATGTTCCGCACCTTGACCCCGTCGGCAGCCGAGGCGAAGTAGATCCGGTCCCCGTCCAGAATCGGGCACACCGGCACGTTGTGCGGCGTCCCCTTCCGGCTGACCGTGGCCACGCGGCAGACCCGCTGGAACGCGATGAACTCCCGCTCCACTCTTTTCAGGCGCACTGGCGACTCCTTAGCAAGCCATTGTCCTGCGTCCCAATGTTCCGGGCCGCGCGCCCCTCGACTTTGAGGGAGAGGGTCCCGCCGCTCCATAGGTGGGCGATCTCGGTCTTCGTGAGATTGACTGTGGCACGCAACTCTGCGGGCGAACCAATACTCTGGCTCATCTTTCCCCTCGCACGTGCAGGCTCGATCACGCAGGCGCTCCTCAGCGCTTTCCCGCCTTCGGGTCTCGAGGCCCACGCGGCCCCAGATCCCGGAGCGTCGCGGCAGCGCGGAACCGTTCGAAGTCGGGGAACCGGAACGCGACCCGGAGGCGATCCGGGTTCGTGATGGGCCGGGGAAGCGCCTGCATCGGCCCCAGGTCAAAGCGGTAGTAGGGGGCATCCCGGGCGCCGCGCGCCGGCCAGGTCAGGCCTGGCAGGTCGCACCGGCGCACGCGCGAGACGCCGAGGACCGCGGCGTACTCCCGGATCAGCCCCGTCCGGCGGTGGAAACGGGAGGCGCTCTCGTAGAAGGCGATGTAGGCCACGGCGGTTCGGGAGGCGGCGATGGCGGATACCGGGACGTGGTAGAACCCGGCGCGGCGGATCAGCTCCAGATGCTCGGGTCCTCGAACCGGCCCCACCATGAGCGTCGCCGACCGCCCGCCGTCCGCCACCGTGAGAAACGCCAGGCGCCCCCGGGTGAGATACCTCCGTGGGTCCGCCCGCCGGGCACTTCCCCCGCGCCCGCGCGCGTAACCTCGGCCGGTACCCGCCGCGGCCCCGGGCCGCGAGCGCCGCGTGCTCCCCATGCGAGGGACCGTAACACAGCCCTGCAGAATTTTCCAGTGCCTAACACCCGATCGCCAGAGCTTCTCAGCCCATTCGTACGCTTTGTGATGCCTGACCAGGGGGATCCGACATCACCATACGGACGAACGAGGTCGAAAGGCAGGGGAAGAGATTAGAGGTGCCCCTTGGTCGCAGGCGGTGCCAGGCCCTCGAGCGCTTCCTCATAGGTCCGGAGCGCCGCCTGGCCGAACAGCACGAATCGCACCCGCGTGACCTCTGGATGGTCCTTCAGATACTCGATGGCGGTGCATAGCGCGATGCGGGCGGCGTCGGCCATGGGATAGCCATAGGCCCCGGTGCTGATGGAGGGGAAGGCCAGCGTCTTGATGCCTTTCTCTAAGGCGAGGCGCAGACTGTTCCGGTAGGCACTCGCCAGCAGTTCCGGCTCCCCGTGCTTGCCGTCGCGGTAGACCGGGCCCACGGTGTGGATCACCCACCTGGCCTGCAGGCGGCCCCCCGTGGTGATCCGCGCCTCGCCCGTGGGGCAGCCGCCGATCTTCTTGCATTCCGCCAGGATCTGCGGCCCGCCGGCCCGGTGAATCGCCCCATCCACCCCACCCCCGCCGAGCAGCGTGGTGTTTGCCGCGTTGACGATGGCCTCGGTGTCCTGTTGCGTGATGTCCCCCTCGACGAGTTCCAGAGCCGATGCGCCGAGTTGCACCTTCCGCATGACCTGCCTCCCACCACATTTCGGAGCGCGCCTGCCTGCCGCGCCCTGTCTGCGTGCGGCAACGCACAGGCAGGCCGCGGCGCAGGCAGGGATTGCGGAATGCGGAATGGAAATACGGAAAGCGGTGGTCACATCCGCGATGCGCCAGGGAGGCATCGCTGGAATGAGGTGCGTTAAGGCTTTGCTCCGCGTCCGCCCGTGCGGGCTGCCTGTCGCTCCGCCCAGCGCCGGAACCACTGGTGGACCTGCCGTTCCACCAGCTTCATGGCGAGGACCGCCACACCGCACACCAGGACGATGGCGACGGGCGAACGCGCCCCCGCCCCCAGGCGAGGGATCACCACCCAGGCGATCCCCACCGTGACCAGGAGGACGGCGCCTCCGAT
>Ga0155960_1067_pt1 | contig 16697 bp, 13 predicted proteins | sample RifCSPlowO2_02_FD_107614 | JGI IMG/M metagenome (GOLD analysis project Ga0155960, IMG submission 107614) | candidate division NC10 bacterium RIFCSPLOWO2_02_FULL_66_22
TGGAGCGGTTGCGCGCCGAAAACGAGGCGCTCAAGGCCAAGGTGACTCGACCAACGTCCATCAAGGTCAGTGAGAAGGGCGCCGTCTCGGTCTACGGCCTGGGACGTTTCCCCGTGACGTTGTACAAGGAGCAGTGGCTCAAGCTCCTGGCCATGGCCGATGAGATCCAGCGGTTCATCGCCGAGAACGAATCCCGGTTGAAGGTCAAGGGTACCTAGCCCCCGGCCCGACGCTCCGGCAGACGCGTCCGGTCGTCCGGGAATTCGACGGTTCGGTCCGGCGGATGCGCGCGAACAGCCGAATGCTCATCCTTGACTGCCCTTGGGGCGACCCCTATAATCGCCGCACGTTACGTAATCTCAGCGTTCAGCTATCAGCTTTCAGCTTGCAGGCGGACAACGAGGGCAATTGCCTTCGCTTTCCGAATTCCCGCGCTAGCCTTTTCCGAGGCTGACGGCTGACTGCTGAAGGCGACCTGGCAATCTTCCGCCCGATCATCTGGAGGACGTGTGGACGAGGCGAATGCCTTCATCCGCGAGCGATTGAAGAAGCTGGAGGAACTCAGTCGCGACGGCATTGATCCCTACCCCAGTACCTTTCCCGTCACCCACCTGGCAGGCGACTTGACGAGCCGTTACGCCACCGCCGATGAGGCCGCGCTGGCGGTGGCCGAACCCGTGACACTGGGCGGGCGGGTCCTGTCGCTGCGCGGGCACGGCAAGGCGTCTTTTGCCCACCTCAAGGACCAGACCGGCAAGATTCAGATCTACGTGCGCCAGGACGTGGTGGGCGAGTCGGCCTATCAGCTGTTCCGGCGCATCGACGTCGGCGACTTCCTGGGCGTGCGGGGGCGGCTCTTCCGGACCAAGACGGGCGAGTTGACGATCCAGGGGGAGCATCTCACCCTCCTGGCCAAATCGCTGCGCCCCCTGCCCGACAAGTGGCATGGCCTCAGCGACGTGGAGGTCCGCTATCGCCAGCGCTACGTGGACCTGATCGCCAACCCGCCGGTGGCGGAGTTGTTCCGGCGGCGGGCGCACGTCATTGCCGAGATCCGCCGCTTCTTCGATGCCCGCGGCTTCCTCGAGGTCGAGACGCCGATGATGCACCCCATCCCGGGGGGCGCCGCGGCCCGGCCCTTTGTCACCCACCACAACGCCCTGGACCTCAGCCTCTACCTGCGCATCGCCCCGGAACTCCATCTCAAGCGGTGCGTGGTGGGCGGGCTGGAGCGGGTCTACGAGATCAACCGGAACTTCCGGAACGAGGGGCTGTCCACCCAGCACAACCCCGAGTTCACCATGCTGGAGTTCTACCAGGCCTACGCCGACTATCAGGACCTCATGGCCCTGACGGAGGAGCTGCTGCCCCAGGTCGTCCGGGCCGTCTGCGGCAGCGACACCATCCCCTATCAGGGGCGCCAGGTCTCCTTCGCCGCGCCGTGGCCGCGCCTGTCCCTGGAAGAGGCCCTGGTGAAGCTGGGCGGCTTGAGCTCCCAGGAGGTCCAGAGCGAGGACGGCTTGCGGGCCGCCGCCGAGGCGCACGGCATCCCGGTCAAGCCGACCTGGGGATGGGCCAAGCTCCTGGTCGAGCTCTTCGAGGCCCAAGTGGAGGAACAGCTCGTCCAGCCCACCTTCGTCACCGACTTTCCTGCGGAGCTGTCACCGCTGGCCAAGGCCCGGAGGGACGATCCCCGCTACGCGCAGCGCTTCGAGCTGTACGTGGCCGGCCTCGAGGTTGCCAACGCGTACACCGAGTTGAACGACCCCCGGGAGCAGCGGCGCCGGCTGGAGGCCCAGGCCAAGGCGCGGGCCGCCGGCGATGAGGAAGCCCACTGCATGGACGAGGACTACCTGCGGGCGCTGGAATACGGGCTGCCGCCCACGGCCGGCGAGGGGATCGGGATCGACCGCCTGGTCATGCTGCTCACCGATTCCCCTTCGATCCGCGACGTGATCCTGTTCCCGTTGCTCAGGCCGGAAGTCCGGGGCCCCGAGACTACGGAAAATGACCAATGACCAATGACCAATTCCCAATGCCGGTACACCCCGGCCCGTGGAGTATCTTCCCTGTTGGTCATCCCGCCTTGGCGGGATTGGGGTTCGGTCATTGCCCCCGGCGTTTCGCGAACGGGTTCGCGAAGAGCGGGGATGGGGGGTAGCGGTCGGATGGCCTGGTCCCTGCCGTACGAGGTCTTCATCAGCCTCCGCTACCTGAGGGCCAAGCGGCGGCAGCGCTCCCTCTCCGTCATCACCTTCATCTCCATCGCCGGCGTGGCCGTGGGGGTCATGGCCCTCATCGTGGTGATGGCGGTGATGAGCGGGTTCGAATTCGATCTCCGCAACAAGATCCTGGGGACGAACGCCCACATCTGGGTCCTGCGCTACGGCGAGCGGGGGATCGAGGACCCGGGCGCCGCCCTGGCGGCCGTGCGGGAGGTGCCGGGCGTCAGGGCGGCCTCGCCCTTCACCTACAACGAGGTGCTGTTGACGGCCGCTGGGCGGAGCGCGGGCACGGTCCTGCGGGGGATCGACCTGGCCTCGGCCGTCGAGGCGACCGACTTCCGCAAGACACTCAGGGGCGCGAGCGAGGAGCTGACCGCCGCCATGGCCAGCCCCCGCCCCGTCTTTCCCCCGGAGGGGATCGTCCTCGGCTCGTACCTGGCCAGCAGCCTGGGCGTGAGCGTGGGAAGCCCGGTGGACGTGCTCCTGCCCCTGGGCGGGGACCTCTCTCCCCTGGGGGTGATGCCCCGCATGCGCCGGTTCACCGTGGTGGGCATCTTCCAGGTCGGGTTTGCCGAGTTCGACTCCAAGCTGGCCATGGTCGCCATTCCCACCGCTCAGCAGCTCTTCCGCATGGGGCCCGCCGTCTCGGGCATCGAGGTCAGGGTCACAGACATCTATCGGGCGGCCGAAGTCGCCGAGACCGTCCGGGCGCGCCTCAAGTTCCCGTACTTCACCCGGACCTGGATGGAGCTGAACCGGAACTTCTTCTCGGCGCTGCGGGTGGAGCGCATCGTGATGTTCGTGATCCTCACCATGATCGTGCTGGTGGCGGCATTTGGAATCATCAGCACGCTGATCATGCTGGTGATGCAGAAGCGGAAGGAGATCGCCGTCCTGAAGTCCATGGGCGCCACCGGGACGAGCCTCACGACCGTCTTCATCGTGCAGGGAATGATCATCGGGGCGGCCGGGACGATCCTGGGGCTCCTGGCGGGCCTCAGCATCGCCCGGAACCTGGATCCCATTGTGGCGGCCGTGGAGTGGATCTTCGGGTTCAAGGCCTTCCCGCAGGAAGTCTACCTGCTGGACAAGCTGCCGGCCCGCATCCTGTGGCCGGACGTCGTGGCGATCACGGTCACGGCCTTCGTCATCACCTTCCTGGCGACGATCATTCCCTCCCGGCAGGCGGCGCGGGTGGATCCGGTTGTCGCGATTCGATACGAGTGAACCCGATGCCAAGAAATTTCGCAATTCGCAATTCGCAATTCGAAATGGTGCGATGAGCGTCGAGGTTCTCGTCCTAGACGTCACCAAGAGCTTCCCCCGAGACGGCGAGCGGGTGGAGGTGCTCAAGGGGATCAGCCTGCGGATCGCCCCCGGGGAGCTGGTCGCCATCGCGGGACCCTCAGGGGTCGGGAAGAGCACCCTGCTGCACCTCCTGGGGGCGCTGGAGCGGCCGACCAGCGGCGAGATCCGCTACGGCGAGACGGCGCTGTCCAGTCTGAGCGATTCGGCTCTGGCGGAGTTCCGGAACCGACAGGTGGGCTTCGTTTTCCAGTTCCATCACCTGCTGCCCGAGTTCACCGCCCTGGAGAACGTCATGCTCCCCCTGCTCATCCGGCGCTGCCCTGCGGTCCAGGCGAGAGAGCGGGCACGGACCCTCCTGGGCCAGGTCGGGTTGGGGGAACGGCTGCGACACCGGCCGGGGGAACTCTCCGGCGGTGAGCAACAGCGCGTGGCCATGGTGCGGGCGCTGGTCGGGGAGCCGGCCGTCCTGCTGGCGGACGAGCCGACGGGGAACCTGGACAGCAAGACCGGGGAGGAGACATTCGAACTCCTTCGCCAGCTGAATCGCGAGCGCCGCCTCACCAGCGTCATCGTCACCCACAACGAGGCGCTGGCCTCTCGGGCGGATCGCGTCCTGCGCATGCTGGACGGACGGATGATGGAGTAGGGCCGAGGGCCGGCACGGGCCGGGCCGCCGGGGCGGCGAAATTTGCCCCTTTCCGGCCCGGGACTCGTCAGGTATAATGCGCCTGCTGTCAGAGCCGCCCGGTCCCGAGCCGTGCCCCGACGCAGGCGGTCGAAAGAGGAGGTCACGAGGAGCCGATTATGTTTGAACGATTCACCGAACGTGCCCGCAAGGTGATCATCCTGGCCCGCGAAGAGGCCATACGACTTGGGCATAATTTCGTCGGGACGGAGCATCTGCTCCTCGGCCTGATCCGCGAGGGGGATGGCCTGGCCGTCGCCATTCTCAAGAAGCTCAACGTCAATGTCTCGGCCCTCAAGGCCGAGATCGAGAAGATCGTCGCCGTCGGCACCGAGTTCTCGCCGGCCGGGGAGATCCCGTTCACCCCGCAGGCCAAGAAGGTGCTGGAGTACGCCATCTCCGAGGCCCGCTCGCTGGGCCACAACTACATCGGGACGGAGCACCTGCTCCTCGGCCTGATCCGCGAGGGAGAGGGCATCGCCTCCCTGGTCCTCCGCGACTTCGGGGTGAGCGTGGCGGCCGCCAAGGCGCAGGCGCAGGAACTCCTGGGCGAGCAGGCGTCCAAGCAGACCTCCAGCACCCGGACCCCCGCCCTGGACGAGTTCGGCGTGGACCTCACGGCGCTGGCCCGCCAGGACAAGCTGGATCCGGTCATCGGCCGCGAGGCGGAGATCGAGCGGGTGGTCCAGGTCCTGAGCCGCCGGAAGAAGAACAACCCCGTGCTGATCGGCGAGGCGGGCGTGGGCAAGACCGCCATCGTGGAAGGGCTGGCCCTCCAGATTGTCAGCAGCACCGTGCCCGAGATCCTGCTGCGGAAGCGGGTGGTCCAGCTGGACCTGGCCGGCATGGTGGCCGGCACCAAGTATCGCGGCCAGTTCGAAGAGCGGCTCAAGGCCGTGGTGAGGGAGATCCAGCAGGCCAACAACATCATCATGTTCATTGACGAGCTGCATACGCTGGTGGGGGCGGGGGCGGCCGAGGGGGCCATCGACGCCAGCAACATGCTGAAGCCGGCCCTGGCCCGCGGCGAGCTCCAGTGCATCGGCGCCACCACCATGGACGAGTACCGGAAGTACATCGAGAAGGATCGCGCCCTGGAGCGGCGGTTCCAGGCCATCCACGTGGGACCGCCCAGCGTGGATGAGACGATCCGGATCCTGCGGGAGATCAAGGACCGTTACGAGACCCACCACCAGGCCATCATCACCGACGAGGCGGTGGTCGCGGCCGCGCGCCTGAGCCAGCGGTATATCGCCGACCGCTTCCTGCCCGACAAGGCCATCGACGTGATCGACGAGGCCGGGGCCCGCGCCCGGCTGAAGGGGATGGTTCTGCCTCCCGAGCTGCGGGAGATGGAGAACGAGGTCGAGCGCCTTCGCGCCCAGAAGGAGGACGCCATCCGGACCCAGGCCTTCGAGGTGGCCGCCCGCCTGCGCGACGCGGAGCGGAAGCTCCGGACCGAGTTGGACGAGCGCAAGGCCAACTGGAAGGACCAGCGGGCCAAGTCCAAGACGGTCGTCAATGAGGACGACATCGCCTACGTGGTGGCCAAGTGGACCGGGATCCCCCTCCAGCAGCTCGAGGAGGCGGAGTCGGCCAAGCTGCTGCACATCGAGGAGGACCTGGCCAGGCGCGTGGTGGGGCAGGAGGAGGCCATCAAGGCCGTGGCCCGGGCCATCCGCCGGTCCCGGGCCGGGGTGAAGAATCCCAACCGTCCGGTGGGCTCGTTCATCTTCCTGGGACCCACGGGCGTGGGCAAGACGGAGCTGGCCCGGGCGCTGGCGGAGTTCCTGTTCGGGACCGAGGACGCCCTGGTCCGGGTGGACATGTCGGAGTACATGGAGCGCTTCTCCACGTCCCGGTTGATCGGTGCCCCGCCCGGCTACATCGGCTACGATGACTCCGGCCAGCTCACCGAGAAGGTACGCCGCCGCCCCTTCTCGCTGGTCCTGCTGGACGAGATCGAGAAGGCGCACCCGGACGTCTTCAACCTGCTGCTCCAGATCCTGGAGGACGGGCGCCTGACCGACAACTACGGGCGGGTGGTGGACTTCCGGAACACGATCCTCATCATGACCTCCAACCTCGGCACCCGGCAATTCACGCTGCACACGAACCTGGGGTTCGCCAAGGGGGGGGACGAGGCCCACTCGTACGAGAAGATGAAGGAGACGGTCACCAACGAGCTGAAGCGGGCCTTCAACCCGGAGATGCTGAATCGCATTGACGAGGTGATCATCTTCCACCCGCTGACCAAGGACCACATGCGGCAAATCGTGGACCTGATGCTGCACCGGCTGGAGCAACAGCTCAAGGAGAAGCGGATGAGCCTCCAGGTCGAGGGGGAGGCGAAGGAATTCCTCATCGAGCAGGGCTTCGATCCCAATTACGGCGCGCGACCGCTCCGCCGGGCCATCCAGCGCTACGTGGAAGACGCCCTGGCCGAAGAGGTGCTCAAGGGCCGGTTCGGCGAGGGCGGGACCATCCGGATCCGAAAAGGCGAGGGCGCGACGTTGTACTTCGAGGTAGCCGAGCCGGTCGAGGCGCCCTCGTAACCCTCACCGCCAAACGCGACAGCTCGCACACATTGCCCCTCCGGGGGCAATTTGTGCATGGGGCCTCCGATCCCCGGGGATCCGCTTCCGCCTTCAGGATGACCGGCGTCGGCGGGGGGCGGCAGGGACCGGGATCCCTTCCTCCTGGGCGCCCCGGACTGAGCACTGGGCCCTGATTTTCTGCTTGGCTTTTGTGAAGGATGGTGATAAGGTCCGCCGACATTTGCCAGCGGATGCAGGATTCCGTTCCAGGTTGCTCGTTCGCCACAGCGAGAGCCCGTGACGTCGCTGCTACGCGTTCGGCTGCCCGTCCTTCTCTGCAGTTGCCTCCTCTTCCTCGCCCCACCCCGGGGGGCAGGGGCGCAGGATCAGCCCCTCGTCACCCAGATTGACGTGGTCGGGGCACGCAAGGTCGAAGAGGCCACCGTTCGCTTCAAGCTCAAGAGTCGCATCGGGGATCCCTATTCGCCCGAGGTGGTGCGCGAGGATATCAAGGCCCTCTACGGGTTGGGCTACTTCGAAGACATCGTCGTTCAGGCCGACATCTTCGAGGGGGGCCTGAAGCTGACCTTCGTGCTCCACGAGAAGCCCAGCATCCAGAGCATCCGCATCGTCGGGAACCGGAAGCTGGCGGTGGACAAGATCAAGGCCAAGAATGACCTGGTGGAAGGCGCCATCATTCCCCCCGGCGCCCTGCCCAAGAACGCCGAGAAGATCCGCCTGTTTTACGAGGAGGAAGGCTTTTACCAGGCCCAGGTGGAGGGGCGCGAGGACCGGATCTCCCCGCAGGAGGTGGCCGTCACCTTCAACATCGTGGAGGGGGACAAGTTCGATGTGGGTGAGATCCGGATCGTCGGCAACCGGTACCTGAAGGAGAAGGACATCAAGAGCCGGCTCCAGACCTCGGAGCTGTACCTCTTCTTCTTCGGCGGCACCCTGAAGCGGGAGGAGATGCGCCGCGACCTGGATCGTATCCGGGCCTACTACCTGGATAACGGGTTCCTGGACATCGCGGTGGAGGAGCCGGAGATCCAGCTCGATGCGCGCCGGAAGAAGCTCCGAATCCTCATCCGGGTCGAGGAAGGTCCCCAGTACCGGATCAGTGATCTCAGCATCAAAGGCAACAGCCTGCTCTCGGAGGCCGAGGTCCGGGGTCTCATCAAGAGCCGGGCGGGAGGCATCTTCAGCCGGGAGGCGCTGCAGGGCGACGTGGTGGCCATCACCGACCGCTACGCGGAGCGGGGGTACCTGTTCGCCGACGTGGCGCCCGTCACCGATATCAAACGGGCCGAGAGCACGGTGAACGTCGCCTTGGAGATCACCGAGGGCCGCCAGGCCTTCATCAACCGGATCGAGATCACGGGGAATGCCCGGACCCGGGACAAGGTGATCCGCCGGGAACTTCGCCTGGTGGAGGGGGATGTCTTCAACAGCACTCTGCAGCAACGCAGCCGGCGCAACCTCGAGAACCTCGGATTCTTCGAGGAGGTGAAGCTGGACACCAAGCGGGCGGCGGCCGGGGACCGGGTGGATCTGACGGTGGACGTGAAGGAAAAACCGACCGGTGCCTTCACCATCGGTGGCGGGTACAGCTCCGTGGACGGCCCCATCGCCGTGGCCAGTATCTCCCAAAATAGCCTCTTCGGCCTGGGGAAGCGGGCTGCCCTCACCGGGCAGATCGGGCAGCGGGCCAACCGGTACAACGCCCTCTACAGCGACGCCCACTTCCTGGATACCGACATCCTGATGGAGGTCCGGGGCTTCGAAGACCAGACGCGGTTCCGGACCAACCAGGGCTTCAACCAGAGCAGCCGGGGGCTCTCGCTGACCGTCGGCCACCTGCTGGTGGAGGAGGTCTTTGGCGCGGCGACCTACACCTACCAGCGAGTGCACATCCAGGACGTGGAGGACTCGGCCCCGTCCCTGGTAAGGCGGCAGGCGGCAGAGTCGGGGGGCGTCTCCAACACCAGCTCCCTGGCCTTTGCCCTGACCCGGGACACGCGCGACTCCTTCAGCGATCCGACCCGGGGCCTGCGGGCCCGGGCCGCGTTCGAGTACGCCGGGGGTTTCCTGGATGCGGACAACAACTTCACCAAGTACAGCCTGGAGCTGTCCCAGTACTGGCCGCTCTGGTGGAAGTTCGTGGGGCATGTCCGGGGCAACGTCGCCTACGGCGAATCCTTCGGCGATACGCCGACCCTGCCGGTGCAGGAGCGCTTCTTCCTGGGCGGCGTGGGCAGCATCCGCGGCTTCCGGAACTTTACCATCAGCCCCCGGGAGACGGAGGGCGGGGATGGGATCACAGGCGGCAACAAGGCCTTCTTCATCAACAACGAGGTCCTGTTCCCGCTCTACGAGGCCTTGAAGATGCGGGGGCTGGTCTTCGTGGATTTGGGCAATGTGTTCGACGAACGGAGCAATTTTAAATGGTCGGTCAAGCGGTCGGCCGGGCTCGGCATCCGCTTCACCTCGCCCATCGGGGCCATCCGGCTGGAATACGGCTTCAACCTGGCTCCCGAGAAGGGGGAGCGGGCCCAGGTGCTCCACTTCAGTGCCGGCACGGCCTTCTAGCAGCGTTACCTGGTGTCACCCGGCCAGGGCGCGTCGAATCCCCGGCCCTCGTCCGCGGCATCAGGTGAGGGGACGATTCCGGGGTTGAGGATCCGGGAGAGAATGGGAGGCAGGGAACGTGAACGTCGGGTTCCAGAGAGGCAGGGGGGCGGTGCTGGCCGCGGCGGCCTGGCTGCTCCTCCTCGGGTGGACAGCGCCGGGATGGACTGCGCAGAGCGTCCACATCGGCGTCGTGGATGTGCAACAGGTCCTGAATCAGTCTCAGCGGGGAAAGACCATCAAGCAGAAGCTGGACCAGGAGATGGCATTACGCCAGAAGGATTTGGATGCTCGGCAGCAAGAGGTGGTGAAGCTGCAGGCCGAGCTGGAGAAGCAGGCGCCGGTGCTGAGCGAGCAGGCCAAGCGGGAGAAATTCGAGGTGATCCAGCGCAAGGGCCGCGACGTCCGCCGCATGGCGGAGGACGCCAATCGGGACCTCGACAAGCGCGTCGGCGAGGCGGAGATGGAGGTCACCCGGGAGATCTTCTCCGTGATCCAAGAGTATGGCAAGGATCAGGGATATACCATCATCCTGACTCTCGAGCGCCGGACGGTGGCCTATAATGCGGCGGCGGTGGATATCACGGCCGAGATCATCAAGCGGTACGATTCAAAGCAGAAGTAGGCCGAGAGCCGAGAGCCGAGACGGAGCGGGTGAGGAGCTGAGGACTCCCGGCGCATTGTAGACGCACAGGATTTATAGGCAGGACAGGGGAAACGGGACGCCGTGCGACTGGGAGAGTTGGCGGAGCGGTTGGGATGCCGGCTCGAGGGGGATGGCGGGCTGGAGATCAGTGGCGTGCGCGGCCTGGAGGACGCGGGCCCGCAGGATCTGACCTTCGTGGCCCAGGAACGGTACCTCTCCCGGCTGACTGGCTCGGCTGCGGCGGCCGTGATCCTTGCCGAGGGCTGGCCGCCGGCGGATCGCCCCGCCCTTCGGACCTCCAACCCCATCCTCGCCTTCGCCCACGTCCTGAGCCTGTTTCATCCGGCACCCGTCCCTGTCCCCGGCATCCATCCCACCGCGGTGGTGGCGCCCGACGCCCGCGTGGCCCCCAGTGCCAGCGTGGGCCCGCTCACCGCTGTCGGTTCGGGCGCGGAGGTTGGGGCTGACACGATCCTGGAGACCCACGTGGCTGTGGGTGCCGGGGTCCGGATCGGGCAGGGCTGCCGGATCTTTCCCCAGGTCACCCTGCGGGACGGCGTCGTGCTGGGGGATCGGGTGACCGTGCATAGCGGGACCGTGATCGGCGCCGACGGCTTCGGCTACGCCCGGGACGGCCGTCGCTACGTCAAGATCCCCCAGGTCGGGCGCGTGGTGATCGAGGACGACGTCGAGATCGGGGCCAACGTGACCATTGATCGGGCGACCCTGGGCGAGACCCGCATCGGGCGCGGCAGCAAGATTGACAATTTGGTCCAGATCGGGCACAACGTCCGCGTGGGGGCCGACACGGTGATGGCCGCGCAGGTGGGCATCTCGGGCAGTTCTCGCATCGGGTCCCGGGTCACGCTGGCGGGCCAGGTGGGCGTGGTGGACCACGTGGAAATCGGCGACGACGTGATCGTGGGGGCGCAGGCGGGCGTGACCAAGGACATCCCCCCGGGCTCCGTGGTCCTGGGATCGCCGGCCATTCCCCACGGCGAGTTCAAGCGACAACTCGCAGCGACCGCGCGGCTGCCGGAGATGCGCAAGATCCTGCGCGCTCTGGAAGAGCGCCTGGCGGCCTTGGAGGCCCGCCTGGCAAGATAGGGGGCAGGCGGAGGGAGCAGAGCATGTTGGGCCAGAAGGAGATCCAGGAGTGCCTCCCGCACCGGTACCCGTTTCTCCTCGTGGATCGCATCCTGGAGCTGGAACTGGGCAAGCGCGTGGTCGGGATCAAGAACGTCACGATCAACGAGCCGTTCTTCCGGGGGCACTTCCCCGATCACCCCATCATGCCGGGCGTCCTCATCCTCGAGGCCATGGCCCAAGTCGGCGGGGTGCTCTTGATGCGCAGCCTGGACGCGCGGGCCGAGAAGAAGGTCATGTACTTCACCGGCATTGACTGGGCCCGGTTCCGGCGCCCCGTGGTCCCCGGGGACCAGATTCGGTTTGAGGTTGAGATCCTCCAGCTTCGCCGCCAGATGTGCCGGATGAAGGGCGCCGCATACGTGGATGGGAAACTGGTGGCGGAGGCGGAGATGAGCTCGGTGGTCGTGGATCGCGATCCGACGGGGCCGCCGGACGCTCCCCTGGCGGTTTAGCAGGATGCGGAAAAACTCCTTATTGCCCAGGCTGCTCAAAAAGGTCCAGATGCAAGGCGGCGCGCGATGCGAGGTGCGAGGCGTACTTAGTCCGTACGTCGCAGCGCCGCGCGAGCGCGCCAACGCCGCAGATGGGCCTTTTTCAGCAGCCTGTTAGGGGCGGCACGTGGTGACCGTCCATCCCACGGCGCTGGTGGAGCCCGGCGCGGAGCTGGCGGCGGGTGTCCAGGTGGGCGCCTACGCCATTGTCGGCTCCCAGGTGCGGGTGGGGTCTCGCACGTGCGTGGGCAGCCACACGATCCTGGAAGGCCGGACGGAGATCGGCGCGGACTGCCGCATCGGGTCCCACGTGATCATCGGGGCCCCGCCGCAGGACGTGAAGTACCACGGGGAACCCACCCGGCTGGTCATCGGCGACCGCACCCTGGTGCGGGAATTCGCCACGATCCACCGGGCCAGCACCGGCGGCTCGGGCGTCACCAGCATCGGGCCGGAGAGCTTCATCATGGCCTATGCCCACGTGGCCCACGACTGCCAGCTGGGGGAAGGGGTCATCATGGCCAACCAGGCCTCGCTGGCGGGGCACGTCGAGATCGGCCGGTGCGCCGTGATCGGGGGCATGAGCGGCGTCCACCAGTTCGTGCGGATCGGCGAGTACGCGTTCCTGGGCGCGTGTTCTGCGGTCCTGCAGGACATCCCGCCCTTCGTCAAAGCCCAGGGAAACCGGGCCAAGCCCTTTGGCCTCAACGTGGTGGGGCTGCGGCGGCAGGGGGTTTCGGCCGAGGCGATCCAGGCCCTGAAACAGGCGTACCGCATCGTCTTCCTCTCCGGCCTCAATACCTCCCAGGCGCTGGCGCAGTTGGAGCAGGAGCTCAGCGGAACCCCCGAGGTGCAGCGGTTCGTTGACTTCATCAAGCGGTCCCAGCGCGGGATCAGCAAGTAATCGCCGATGGAGGCGCTGGGAATCCTCGCGGGCAGCGGCCGGCTCCCCTTCATCGCCGCGGCGGAGGCGCAGCGCCAGGGCCTGCGCGTCGTTGCCGTCGCCATCAAAGACGAGGCCGACCCCGGGCTGGCCGCACAGGTGGACGCCATCCACTGGGTCCACGTCGGGCAGTTGGGTGCCGTGGTCCGCGCCTTTCGCCAGGAGGGGGCGACCGATGCCATCATGCTGGGGAAGGTGGAGATCACCCGGCTCTTCTCCCGGGCTCGCCCGGACCTGCTGGGGGCCAAGGTCCTCCTGAAAGCGCGGGATCTGCGTGGGGACAGCATCCTGGAAGCCGTCGTGGATGCCCTAACGGCGGAGGGGATCCGGGTCTTGGAGACGCCGCGGTTTCTCGGCCCCCTGCTGATCCGCCCTGGGCAGTTGACCCGGCGGGGCCCCACGGCGCGGGAACAGCGCGACATCGTCCTGGGCCGGGACATCGCCCGACAGATCGCCGGCCTCCGGATCGGGCAGACGGTGGTCCTCAAGCAGGGAACCGTGCTGGCGGTGGAATCCGTCGAGGGGACGGACGCCGCCATCCGGCGGGGCGGGGAGCTGGGTCGGGGTGGGGTCGTGGTGGTGAAGGTGAGCCGCTCCGACCAGGATCTCCGGTTCGACCTCCCCACCATCGGCGCGGAGACGCTTGCCGCCCTGCGGGACGCCAGCGCCACCGCCCTGGCCCTGGACGCAGGGCGCACCCTGCTTCTGGATCGGGAGCAATTCGTGGCCGGAGCGGACGAGCTGGACCTGGCAGTGGTGGCGGACTGAAAACGAAAACGTTCGGCAGTTCGGGCGTTCGGGAGTTCGGTGGTTCACTCAGGTCCGATGAACACCCGAACACTCGAACCACCGAACCGTCGAACGCCATTGAGGCCAATGGACTCGACCGAGCCGAAGTTGAAAGTTGCCGTTGTGGGTGTCGGCCACCTGGGGCAGCACCATGCCCGGATCTATACCGAACTGCCCGGCGTGGAGCTGGTGGCGGTGGTGGACGTCGCCGAGGGGCGCCGGCGGGAAGTGGGCGGGCGGTTGCGGGTCCCGGCCGTGGCGGACTATCGGACGCTGCTGGGCAAGGTGGACGCCGTCAGCGTGGCTGTTCCCACGCGGCTGCACCACGAGATCGCCCGGGACTTCCTGCTGGCGGGGAGCGATGTCCTGGTGGAGAAGCCGATCACCCGAACGCTCCGCGAGGCGGACGATCTCGTCGCCGCGGCCGGCGACCGCATCCTGCAGGTGGGTCACAGCGAACGGTATAACGGCGGCGTCCAGGCCCTGGCCACGCACGTTCAGGAGCCCGGCTTCATCGAGGTCCACCGCATGGGACCCTTCCCGGGTCGCGGGACCGACGTGGACGTGGTACTGGACCTCATGATCCACGATATCGACATCATCCTGACCCTGGTCAAGTCGCCGGTCACCGCGGTCAGCGCCGTGGGGGTGCCCGTGGTCTCCGACCAGGTGGATATCGCCAACGCCCGCGTGGAGTTCGCCTCGGGCTGCGTGGCCAACCTCACCGCCAGCCGGGTGAGCGGCGAGCGACTGCGGAAGATCCGGGTCTTCCAGCGGGACACCTACTTCGTCCTGGATTACGCCAGCCAGGAGTTGCACCTGTTCCGGACGACCTCCGCCGACGGGTCGGGGAAGTCGCGGCTCACCCGGGTGGACATCCCGGTGGCGCGAGTGGAGCCGTTGCGGCAAGAACTCTCGGAGTTCGTGCACAGCGTGCGAACCCGCCGCCCGCCCTTGGTCTCGGGCGAGGCTGGGAGGGAGGCGGTCGCCGTGGCGGCGCAGATCATCGAGCGCCTCTAACCCGGATAATTCACGAACGGTCCCGTGAATTCTCCGGACCAACGCTGGTGGATCGGTGGATGGGTGAATTCGTGAGTGATGAACGTCGCAGGCCGATTGAGTGAACCACGGGTTCACCCCGCCACGGCTCCACCGATTCACGGATCGCCAGCCGGGCCCCGGATCCTGATCGTGGCGGGGGAAGCCTCCGGCGATCTGCACGGCGCGCGCCTCGTTGCGGCGCTCCGGCGACTGGCCCCGCAGCTCACCCTGGAGGGCATGGGTGGGGCACAGATGCGGGACGCCGGCGTGCACCTGCTGGCCGACGCCGGCGACACCGCCGTGGTGGGGCTCACCGAGCTGTGGGAGAAACGGCGGCCCCTGCGGGATGCGCTCCGGCGCCTGCGTGCGCACCTCGCGATTGCCCATCCGGCCCTGCTGATCTGCATTGACTTCCCGGACTTCAACCTCCTGCTGGCGCGGACGGCTCATCGCCTCCGCATCCCGGTCTGCTACTTCATCAGCCCGCAAGTCTGGGCGTGGCGCCGCGGCCGGATCCGGACGATCCGCCGTCTCGTGCGGAAGATGCTCGTCCTGTTCCCGTTCGAGGAAGCGATGTACCAGAAGGCCGGCGTGGACGTGACGTTCGTGGGGCATCCCCTCCTGGACGCACTGGCCGACGTGCCGCCGCGAGAGGCCTGCCGGGCGGCACTGGACGTAGCGGGCCCCTCCCCGATCCTGGGACTGCTTCCCGGCAGCCGTGAGGCGGAGATCCGGCGCCACCTGCCGCTGCTCTTGGGGGCGGCGGCCCGTCTCGCCGGGGGCCGTCCCGATCTGCGGCTGCTCTTGGGGCTGGCGCCCTCGCTGGAGGGCCGGGCGGTCGAGGCGGCGGTCGCGGCCTCGGGAATCCGGCCGACGATCATCCATGGACGGACCCACGAGCTGATCCGTGCGGCCGATCTGGTGCTGGCGGTGTCGGGGACGGTGACCCTCGAGGCCGCCATCCTGGGAACGCCCATGGTCATCACGTATCGCGTGGGGACGCTCTCCTGGCTCCTGGCGCGCCCGCTGGTCCGCGTGCGGTTCATCGGCCTGCCGAATCTGGTGGCAAACGAACGCATCGTCCCGGAGATGATCCAGTTCGAGGCCACGCCGGAGCGACTGGCCGCCACCGCGGCGGCGATCCTGGAATCGCCCGAGCGCCAGGCCCGGATGCGGGAGGCGCTGGCCGAGGTCCGGTCGCGGCTGGGGGCGCCGGGGGCGGCCGAGCGCGCCGCCCGGGAAGTCCTGGCGCTCCTGCCGGCATCATGATGGCGATCGGGTCAGCATGAGCAGACACTGGCGTTCTCTCAGAGATTGGCCGATCAGCCTGACCCTCGGTCCCTGGATCGCCAGCTGGCTGATACGGATCGGCATGGCAACGCTTCGCCGGCTGGATGTCGGCCGTCACCATCCAGAGGCGTGCTGGGCCAGAGGGGAACGGGTCATCGTGACCTTCTGGCATGGGCGGCTCCTGATGATGCCGTTTGTCTATCCAGGACAGTCTGCCGCGATCCTCATCAGCCATCACCGGGACGGCGAATATATCACCCGGATCGCAGAGCGGTCGGGGTTCAGGGTGGTCCGCGGGTCGGCCACGCGCGGCGGGGCCCGGGCCTTCAGGCACCTCATCCATGCGCTGCGCGATGGCAGCAACGCGGTCATCACTCCGGACGGCCCGAAGGGGCCACGGCAGCGGGCGAAATCCGGCATCATCGAGTTGGCCCGCCTGTCGGGGATGCCCATCCTTCCCGTGGCGTTCGGAGCCTGGCCCCGGACCATCCTGAAGAGCTGGGACCAGTTCCTGGTCCCGCATCCCTTCGGGCGCGGGGTGTATGTCTGGGGCGAGCCCATCTACGTGCCGGGGAATGCCGACAAGGCTGCACTGGAGAAGTTCCAGTCCCTGCTGGCCGAACGATTGGACGCGGTGGTCGCGGAGGCGGACACGCGGGCCGCAAACGGATGAAACGCGTTCGAGTGTTCGAGTGTTCGGTGGTACGATTCCGAAAAGAACAACCGAACACCCGAACTACCGAACCACCGAACGTTTTTGGAAGCATGATGTACTGGTTCTACAGCCTCGGGCTCGGCGCCATCTTGGTGGGGGGACTGCCGGTCTTCGTGGCCCAGGCGATCCTCCGGGGGAAGTACCGCCGCGGCCTGCCTGAGCGCCTGGGGCGGATGCCGGCCTGGGCAGGGCCGGTGCCACCGGTCTGGTTGCACGCGGTCTCGGTGGGCGAGGTGATGGCGGCCACACC
>Ga0155960_1145_pt1 | contig 16452 bp, 14 predicted proteins | sample RifCSPlowO2_02_FD_107614 | JGI IMG/M metagenome (GOLD analysis project Ga0155960, IMG submission 107614) | candidate division NC10 bacterium RIFCSPLOWO2_02_FULL_66_22
TGACGTTGCCGGATGCGATCGAGGTGTACCCCACGCATTTCTCCGGCTCGGCGTGCGGTCGGAACATGAGCGGGAAGCCTCACTCCACCATCGGCTTCGAGCGGCGATTCAACCTCGCGCTCCAGCCTCGCTCCCGCGAGGAATTCATTGAGTTCATGCTTGCGAACCTGCCTCCGCAGCCTCCAGAGTTCGCCATCAACCGGAAGAAGAACCTGGGATCGGCATAGGCAACACCAAGCCCTGCCCAGAGGGGAGACCCATGCAGTCGGCGGGACGTGAGATCAGGCTAGGTCTGCGGGAGAACATCGACCAGTTCTCCCTTTTAGTCCTGATCAACGTCTTCGTGGGGATGATGGTGGGGCTGGAAAGGACCGTCGTCCCGTTGATCGGAGAAAAGGAATTCGGCTTAGTCTCAAAGACCGCCATCGTCTCCTTCATTGTGAGCTTCGGGGTCACGAAGGCGATTTGTAACTTCTTTGCCGCCCGGATCTCTGAAACGTGGGGGAGGAAGAAGGTCCTGGTCCTGGGCTGGCTCATCGGCCTGCCCGTCCCCTTCATCATCATCTGGGCCGACCGGTGGTTCTGGTTCGATGTGGCCAATGTCCTCCTTGGCGTCAACCAAGCTTTAGCTTGGTCCATGACGGTCATCATGAAGGTAGACCTGGTGGGCCCGAAAAGGAGGGGGTTGGCGTTGGGCCTGAACGAGTTCGCCGGCTACCTGGCCGTGGGCTTCACAGCCTGGATCACGGGGTACATCGCCTCGATCTATACCCTAAGACCCCACCCCTTCTACCTGGGGATCGGCGTGGCCTTCGCCGGTCTCATCTTTTCCCTGTTCTTCGCCAAGGAGACCAGGGGCCATGCCCTCCTCGAAGCCAGGCTCCACGCGCCTCAGGCCGTACCGGTTGCGACAGCGGCGAATCTGTCCTCCGTAGGGCGGAAGCCTTCCATGCGAGAGATCTTCGCCTTGGCTTCCTGGAAGAATAAGGCCCTTTTCTCTTGCAGCCAGGCCGGCCTCGTGAACAACTTAAACGATGGGATGTCCTGGGGGATCTATCCTCTCTTCTTCTCGAGCTTCGGCTTAGGCGTTGGCCCCATCGGCACGATCAAGGCGGTCTACCCGGCCACCTGGGGGATCCTTCAGGTTCTCACCGGACCATTGAGCGACCGACTGGGGAGGAAATGGCTCATCGCCGGTGGGATGATCGTCCAAGCCGGAGGCATCTGGCTCACCGTTCTGGTCCCTACCTACCCGGCGTGGCTTGTCGGAGCCTCCCTCCAGGGGCTGGGGACGGCCATGGTCTACCCGACGCTTCTGGCGGCCATCGGCGACGTGGCCCATCCGGAGTGGCGGGCAACGGCCATGGGGGCCTATCGCTTCTGGCGCGACTTGGGCTACGCCGTCGGGGCCCTCCTCTCGGGCGTCATCGCCGATCTCCTGGGGATGGCGGCTGCGATCCACGTCGTCGCCGCTCTCACGCTCTTTTCGGGCCTCCAAGTCGCCCTCCAGATGAACGAGACCCTGCCCGCGAAACGGTGAGGTGCTGAGCGCGCACGAGCGAGGACCGTCTGCCCGCCCAAGACGCGACATCCTTCTTCCCCTTACAGGATCGCCATTTTCCAGCCGAGCCCCAAGGGGTGGGAATTTCGATTCGGTGATACTGGCGCCCGAGTCAGATGGACGGCGGACCCTGCGATATGGCTCCGCTGGCCAGGAGACCGGCAGCAGGTTCCTCTGCCCGCTTCGGAGCCCGCAAGCCCCCTTGGGCCCGAGGGCAACCCAGGTTAATGTAGCTTCAGGCTCACGGACACCCCGTCGCGGATCGGGAGGATGATCGTATAGAGGTTGGGCGCCCGGAAGAGGAGCCGCGTGAGTTCCAACACGCCCTTGGTGGTCGGCTCCGAGTGGTCGTGCACTACCCGGCCGCCCCAGAGCATGTTGTCGCTCAGGAAGTACCCGCCGCGGCGCACCCTCGGGACCGCTTGATGGAAGGCCTTCGGGTACTGCTGCTTGTCCACATCGTTGAGGATGATGTCGAACTCGCCTGGCAGCCGATCCAGGATCTCGAAGGCGTCGCCCAGCTCGAATTGCACCCGACAGCGAACGCCGCCCTGGTGGAAGAACTCCTTGGCCTGAGCGAGATTCTTGGCCGAGCCCTCGGTGAGGATCAGCTCCCCATCATCCGGCAACGCCCGGGCGAACCAGTACGCGGAGTACCCGTACCCGGACCCCAGCTCCAGGATCCGTCGGGCGCCGATGCTTTTGGCCAGCAGGCAGAGCATCCGCCCGACCAGGGGCCCCACGATGGGAAAGTCCCGCTCGGCCGCCTGGCGCTCCATCTCGGTCAGCACCCCGTCGCGAGTCGTCTCCAGGCTCTCGAGATATTGCTCGATCCGGGGAAACACGATGTCGCCGCCGCGGCCTCGCGGCGCCAGATCGTCCCGCTTAGAAGATCGTGGCCCCAAGGGGCACCTCCTTCTCGGGGATGAGCAGCGCCGGATCGTCGTTGCCGACGGGCGCCGCCAGGATTCAGCAGTCAGCCATCGCCCGTTCGCGGGGTTCACGGTTCGAGGTTTCCCGCCCTGGCGGGATTGAACCTTGAACCTCGCACAGTGAACGGCAGCCAGCCGCCGAGTTTTCCCTCGAACGCCCCCGTGCCGTCTGCTATAGTACCGCCGTCCTGTCCCGAGCCGACCCTGGGGGAGGGGAACCTGCATGACGGCGAAGACACGACGAATGCTGGGCGTCCTGGGCCTGTCTGCAAGCCTCGGCCTGGTCGGGGTCGCCGTCACGACCTACGCGACGTGGCCCGCCAACACGCTGGGGAACTATCTGCGCAACCGGCAGGCACACCAGCAGATCATCCTGGCTCTGGAGCGCCGGACCAGCGCGGAGCGTGATTCGCTGACCCGCGAATTCTACCAGGCCTGGCTGGCGGAGGAAAAGGGTAACCTTGCTGGCGCCATCCAGGGGTTCCAGTCGTTACGGGAAAAAACGCGGCCGGGCACCCCCCTGCACCTGCACAGCTCGCTCCGCCTGGGTCTCGCGTACGGACTGAACCGCGACCTGGAGCAGGAGCTGGCAACGTACCAGGGGTTGATGGATCAGTATCCTGGCGCCAGCCGGTTGAGCCAGGCGACCTTCTACCTCCGGCGGGGCGAGGCGGAGCGGGCTCGCGTCCTGCTGGACGAGGCGCTGGGCCAAGACGAAAAGGACGGCAGCCTCGGGACCAGTCGCCGGCTCGCCCAGGACCTGCGAAACGGCCTGGGACCCATGCGGGGGAACGGGCCCGCCATTTCTCACTGAGGCGCGGAACCAGCATGTTCTGCCCGGTGTGCGGCAGCGAGTACGTGGCGGGTATCCTGACCTGTTCCGACTGCGATGTGCCGCTGATCCCGGATCCTCCTCTGGCGGATGACGAGGTCATCTTCGACGATCCGGTCGTCCCCGCCATCGAGGTCTGGAACCCCGCCGAGGCCGAGATCGTCTGTTCCCTGCTCCAGTCCCACGACATCCCCTGCATCCTGAAGGCCGAGAACCAGTACGCCGTGGACGCCACCTACACGATCGGCCCGCTGGCGCGGCGGCGCATCCTGGTCCGCGAGAGCGATCTCCCCCGCGCCCAGGAGATCCTTCGGGCCGTCCCAGTTTTCGATCCCCAGCTCTTCCCCGACCCCCGGCCCCTGACCCCCGACCTCCGAGGGGAGGAGCTGACCGCTGATGGCTGAAGGCTCTCCTGCATGATCCCCAACGCGCCGGCCTTCCACGAGAACGCGCTTCTGTTCGGGCACGACCCGACGCCGCGCCTCCTCGCCTTCGAGCTCACGGGGGACGATCGGATCCGCGTCTTCGCCCGGACGGTGGACGGCCAGACGGTCTCAGACCTTCGCCCGTTCCGGCCCTTCCTCCTCCTCGCCAGCACCGATCTTTTGACCGGATGGGCCGGCGGGTACGAGGTGGAGCAACTGGAGGGTGAGGGCCTCTACCGGTTCCTGGTGTTTTTCCCCGGCTGGGGCGACACCCTGCGGGCCCGGGCCCACGTCCAGAAGGTGACGGGCAAGGCCCAGGCGGCCCCGGACGCGCCCTTCCTGTTCTTCACCGATCCCATCCAGCAGGACCTGATGCTGACCGGGCAGACCCATTTCCTGACGCTGCCATTCGGCGGGCTCCGCCGGATGCAACTGGACATCGAGACCTACTGCGCGGCCGGCTACGAGTTCCCCAATGCCGCGCGGGCCGAGGACCGGATCACCGCCATCGCCCTGGCCGACAGCACCGGGTGGGAGCACCTCATCTCGGGCAAGGCCCTGGACGAACCGGACATGCTGAGGGAACTGGTCCGCCTCGTCCAGGAGCGGGACCCCGACGTCCTGGAGGGCCACAACCTCTTCCGGTTCGACCTGGAGTACATCGAGGCCCGCGCCCGACGGCACAAGGTCAGGCTGGCCCTGGGGCGGGGCGGGGCGGTCCTGCGGGGGCACCCGTCGCGCATGCAGATCGCGGAGCGGACCATCACCTACAAGAAGTACGAGGTCGTCGGCCGCCACATCATCGACACCTGGATCCTGGCGCAGCATTACGACGTGACGGCGCGCGAGCTGGAGGGCTACGGCCTGAAGGAGATCGCCAGGCACTTCGGCCTGGCCGCCGACGACCGGACCTACATCCTGCCAGAGAAGGTCTCCTGGTATTTCGACCACGACCCGGACACCCTGTTCCGGTACGCCCTGGACGACGTACGGGAGACGCGCGCCCTGAGCGAGATCCTGAGCCAGAGCTACTTCGTCCAGGCCCAGATCTTCCCGTTCTCGTACCAGAACGTGGCCCTGCGGGGGAATGCCACCAAGATCGACGGCCTGCTGATTCGCGAGTACCTGCGCCGGCGTCGCGCCATCCCCGCCCCAGAGCCGCCGCAGGAGGTCCTGGGCGGCTACACCGAGATGGCCTACCAGGGTGTGGCCCGCCGCGTCCTCCACTATGACGTGACCTCCCTGTACCCGTCCGTGATGCTGGCCTTCGGCTACTTCCCTCGCCGCGACACCCTGGGCGTGTTCCCCTCGCTCCTCCGCGATCTGCGCGCCTTCCGGGTGCAGGCCAAGCACCTGGCCCGGACCGCAGAGACGGACGAGGCGCGCGCCCACTACGATGCCCTGCAGAGCACGTTCAAGATCCTGATCAACTCCTTCTACGGGTACCTCGGGTTTCCCCTGGGGCACTTCAACGACTACCCGGCGGCCAATCAGGTGACGGCCAAGGGACGGGAGCTGATCCACGCCATCATGGCGTGGCTGAAGGACCGCGGGGCCCGCCTCATCGAGATCGACACCGACGGCCTCTACGTCGTGGCGCCGCCGGATGTCCGGACGCCGGAGGAGGAGCAGCACCTGCTCCACAACATGTCCAAGATCCTGCCCGAGGGAATCAGCCTGGAGCTGGCGGGGCGCTACCAGGCCATGTTCAGCTACAAGATGAAGAACTACGTCCTGCTGGACGAGGCCGGGCGTCTCGGCATCACGGGCTCGGGTCTGCGCTCGCGCGGCCTGGAGCTGTTCCAGCGCGAGTGGATGGAGGAGATGTTCCTGCACCTCCTGCGGGGCGAGCCGGAGAAGATCCGGGAGCTCACCCAGCGCTACGCCGAGGCCTTCGAGCAGCACACCTTCGACATCCGCAAATTCATGAAGACCGAGACGCTCCAGGATTCGCTGGAGACCTACCGGGAGAAGATCCGCGGGGGCCGGCGGAACCCGGCCGCGACCTACGAGTTGGCCCTGCGCTCGGAGCGCCCCTACCAGCCGGGCGATCAGATCTCCTACTACGTCGCCGGCACCTCGAAGAAGGTGAAGGTGCACGAAGCGGCCAAGCTGGCCAGCGAGTGGGACCCCAAGAACCCGGACGAGAACGTCGAATACTACAAGGCCAAGTTGGTGGAACTCGCCGAGAAATTCCGGCCGTTCTTTGAGTCCAGAGAGGGCAATTAAACCGCCAAGACGCCATGGCCGCCAAGAAAGATATTTCCTCCTCGATCAGAGAATTCGAATCGGACTCTACGGATTTTCAGGAGTCTCGCTCTTGGAGACCGCCTGCCATGTTCCGGTCTTGGCGGTCTTGGCGCCATGGCGGTTAGGTGGTGACATGGATCGAAAGAAGTGGCTCGTCGTCGTCGCGGTGGACCTGGCCATGGCCCTGGCGGCCCTGGACAGCACCGTCATCGGCACCGCCATGCCCACGGTGGTGGCCAGCCTGGGTGGCCTCAGCCTGTTCAGCTGGGTCTTCTCCATCTACCTGCTCACCTCGACAGTCGCCCTCCCCATCTTCGGGCGACTGTCCGATCTCTTCGGTCGCCGGAACATGTTCGTGGTGGCGGTGTGGATCTTCACGGGCGCCTCGGCTTTGTGCGGGCTGGCCACCGGCATGGTCTTCCTGATCGCGGCCCGTGCCCTCCAGGGCATCGGTGCGGGCGGGGTCTTCGCCCTCTCGCAAGCGGTCTTCGGCGAGATCTTCCCGCCCCACGAGCGTGGGAAGATGCAGGGCTACCTGGCGGCCGTCTGGGGGATCTCGGCCCTGGTCGGGCCGCTGATCGGCGGGCTGATCGTGCAGTACCTGGGCTGGCGCTGGACGTTCTTCGTCAACGTCCCGGTGGGCATTGCCGCCAATTACATGCTGGTCATCGGGCTCACGGGCCTGGCCAGCCAGGGAACGCGCCGGCGCATTGACTACGCAGGGGCCGCCTGCCTCGTGGTCAGCATCGTCGCCCTGATGCTGGCCCTCCTGGAGATCGGCAAGGTGGGTCAGCGGGCGAGGGTCGAGGCGATCGCAGGATTGGCCGTCTGCCTGGTCTTCACTGCGGCCTTCCTGGCGATCGAGAGCCGGGCTCCGGAACCCATCCTGCCCCTCGGCCTCTTCGGGAGCCGGACCTTCGTCACGACGACGGTCTGCCTGTTCCTCTCGGGCGTCGCCATGTTCGGCGCCATCTCCTTTATCCCCCTTTTCGTGCAAGCCGTCCTGGGCGGCACGGCCGTGCAGGCCGGCTCCGTCCTCACCCCTATCAGTCTGAGCTGGGTCACGGGGAGCACCATCGGCGGCCGGTTGCTGAATCGTCTCGGCTATCGAACGCTGGCCGTCGCCGCGATGATCAGCCTCACGACCGGTTACTTGCTGTTCACGCGGCTGGGGGCGGGATCGCCGCTCAGTCACGCGGCAGGGAGCGGCATCTTCTTGGGGCTGGGAATGGGCGTCATCACGGTGACGACCGTCGTGGCCGTCCAGACCGCCACGCCGCCGGACCAGATCGGAGTCGTCTCGACCCTGCCCTTCTTCTTCCGGAACATCGGCGCCACGATCGGCGTGGCCGTCATGGGGACGATCCTGAATGCCCACGTGCAGGGAGCGGGGGGAAGTCCGTTGACCCTGGCGGCAGGCGAGGGGGCCTTTCAGGCGATGCCCGGCCTCTTTCGCGAACAGCTTGCAGCGGGCATCCGGGCAGCGTTCGTTTTCGGTCTGAGCGCCGTGGCCTTTGGCGTCCCGGCGAGCCTGTTGGTCCCGAGTCTGTCGCCGACCCGACTGGGGACCGAGGAGGGCACCCGCGCGGCTCCAACCACGGCACCCTTGGATTGATCGTCTCGCATCGCGGGGCGAGAGTCACGCGCGCGAGGGTTGTCCGACAACTGCTGGAATGCCCCCGCTGATTTTCTTGACCCACCAAGATTTTATGGCTAGTCTTGGGCCCCTTTGCATCCGGAGGCGGTCAGACCTCATGAGAATCACGCCATGAACCCGACGCTCCTCGAGAGCCGCGTGGAGAAACTGACCGCGCTGCTCGAGGTCGGCAAGGCCATGGCCTCGGAGCGGAACCTGGACCGCCTCCTTCAATTGATCCTCGCCGAGGTCACCAAGGTCATGGGGGCGGACCGGAGCTCCCTCTTCCTCGTCGATAAGGAGCGCAACGAGCTGTGGTCCAAGATCGCGCAGGGGCTGGAGATGCGCGAGCTTCGGATCAGGATCGGCATGGGGATCGCCGGGTACGTGGCCCAGGCCGGGAAGACGGTCAACATCCAGGACGCCTACGTCGATCCCCGCTTCAATCAGGAGACGGACCAGCGCACGGGATACCGGACGCGGACCATCCTCTGCGTCCCTATGCGGAATAAGCTGGACGACGTCATCGGTGTCCTCCAGGTCTTGAACAAGCAGGACGGCGTGTTCACCCCCGAGGACGAGGAGCTGCTCTTGGCGCTGTCCAGCCAGGCCGCCGTCGCCGTCGAGAACGCCATCCTGTACGAGGACATCCAGCGGCTGTTCGAGGGCTTCATCAAGGCCTCGGTGTACGCGATTGAATCTCGAGATCCCACCACTTCGGGTCATTCGGAACGGGTCGCCATCCTGACCGTCGGCCTGGCGGAAAAGGTGGACCGCGCCGATTTCGGCCTCTATGCCGGCATCGCGTTTTCCGCCGAGGACATGCGGGAACTGCGGTACGCCTCGCTGCTGCACGACTTCGGCAAGGTCGGCGTGCGCGAGCCGGTGCTGGTCAAGGGCAACAAGCTGTACGAGCACAATCTGGAAGGCATCATCGCCCGATTCACCTTCATCAAGAAGAGCCTGGAGAACAGCTACCTCCAGCGGAAGCTCTCGCTGGCGCTCAGTCTGGGGCCGGGGTGCGAGGCCGAGCTGGCGGCCCTGGACGAGGAACTCCACCGGCAGCTGGGCCAGCTGGAGGACCAGTTGCACTTTATCCTGCAAGCGAACAAGCCCACGATCCTGCCGCAGGGCGGGTTCGAGCGGATCCTGGAGATCGCGGCCAACACCTTCATGGATGTGGACGGCACCAAGGCGCCGTTCCTGACCACCCGGGAGGCGGAGAACCTGTCCATCGGCAAGGGCAGCCTGAACGTCGAGGAGCGGCTGGAGATCGAGTCCCACGTCACCCACAGCTTCCGCTTCCTGCGCCAGATTCCCTGGACCAAGGACCTCCGGCGCATTCCGACGATCGCGTACGCGCACCACGAGAAACTGAACGGGAGCGGGTATCCCAACGGGCTCCGCGGCGAGGATATCCCCTTCCAGGCCAAGCTGATGACGGTCTGCGACATCTACGACGCCCTGACGGCGTCGGACCGGCCCTACAAGCGCGCCCTCCCTCCTGAGCGGGCCCTGGACATCCTGGGGCTGGAGGTGAAGGACGGCAACCTGGATCCCGAACTCGTGCGCATCTTCGCCGAGGGCAAGGTCTGGGCCCTCACGGTCGGCATGCGCCCAAGCCGCTGAGGCCATTCGGGATTCACCCTTCCCTTTCTCCCGTATTTCCTCCGCTCGGCTGTCCCGACGATCCCGCGTCCCCGCACGGTGCCCGCTATCAGCCGCGCCCCGGTTCCAGCTTCTTATCGGATTATACGCCCAGCGCGCCGGACCACAGTTCGCGCAGGAACATCTCCCAGGGAAGCGCGCGGACTTTCGCGCCTATCTTGCGGGGCTCGCGCTCGAGCGAAATCAGCAAGGGGTGCTTCGCCTTGTGCTCGGTGAGGAGGGCGGTCAGTCCCTTGAGATCGCCCTCGTGCACGCGGCGGGCCCCTTTGATCTCCAACGCCACATCCATCTCTCCCAGAATGAAGTCCACCTCCATCCCCGTACTGGTCCGCCAGTAACGGATGTCGAGCTCGGGATTCCGGTAGGCTTGATAGGCTTTGAGCTCCATCAGGATGTTGGCATCCTGCCATCATCGGGAATTTTATCCGGATAATCTTGCCAGTCAGGGCAGATCATCCGCATGCCGCGCTGGGACCAGAGGAGTCTCCCAGCCGCCTGGCGGTTGTGACATGGTCGCCCTGAGAAGAGAGTCTCGGGTCAGCCGCGCCACCCAGGGACCTGGATGATCTTGCGCTCGGGCAGCTGCAGGCAGGTCAGTTTGCCACCGTACACGCAGCCGGTGTCGATGCCGATGCGGTCGGGCGCCAGCAGGACCTGGCGGAGCGGCGTGTGTCCGAACACGACCGGCTTGGGGAAGCGGCCGACGAACTGGAAGAACTCCTGGCGGATCCACACCAGGTCGTCCACCTTCTGCTTGTCCAGCGGCACCATGGGGCGGATGCCCGCGTGGGCGAAGAGGTGTCCCCCCGCCTCATACATCGGCCGCAGGCTGCGGTAAAAGCGGATGTGGGCCGGCGGGATGTCGGAGGCATCGCCGCCGTAGCTCTGCAGCGTGGCCAAACCGCCGTTGGCCAGGAAGAGCCCCCGGTCGTCGCCGGCCAGGAAGTCGAGCAGCATCTTCTCGTGGTTCCCCAGCAAGAAGACGCAGCGGTACGGGAGCCCCAGCAGGTACTCCACCACCTCTCGGGATTGCGGGCCCCGGTCAATGTAGTCCCCGATGAAGATGACCTCATCGCCTGGTTGGGGCTCGATCTTCCCCAGCAACCGTTGCAGCGGTCGCAGGCACCCATGGATGTCCCCGATCACGTAGATCGCCGGGCTATCCGTGATGGGCATGATTTCTTTCGATGGGTTTGGCGATTGCATCCATCCCTCGCGGGCGCCTCTTCTGCGCCGTGGTGCCCAACAGGGTCCGAAATAACCCTGGTTAGCACATGAAGCTCCCGCCGTTCACATCAATCGTGACCCCGGTCACGTACGCCGCAGCGTCCGACGCCAGGAAGGCGATGACCGCCGCCACCTCCTCGGGCGCGGCCAGGCGGCCCAGGGGGATGTTGGCCAGGATGCGGGCCCGATCCTCTTCGGATCGCAGCGCCCACTTCCGGGCGACACGGTCCACCAGAGTTGGCCCGGGCGCGACGGCATTCACGGTGATCCCGAACGGCCCCAGATCCTGCGCCAGGTGCCGCGTCAGGCCCAGCATCCCCGCCTTGGCGCTGGTGTACTGGGGACCCGACAACCGGCTCACGTTGCGGCCCGCCACGGATGAGACGTTCACGATGCGGCCATACCGCTGGCGTTTCATCGCCGGCGCCATACCCTTGCAGCACAGGAATGCGCTCTTCAGGTTCGAATCCACGGTCAGGTCCCAGTCCTCCTCCGTCACCTCTTCGAGGATTCGGAGCATGGTCCCGCCGCCCGCGTTGTTGACCAGGATGTCTATGCGGCCGAACTGCTGAAGCGCCTCGCCCACGAGCCGCTCCACCACGGCCGCCTGGCTGATGTTTCCGGCGATGACGAGCGGCGGCTTTCCCACCGCCTGGAGCGCCGTTCGCGCCGCTTCCAGGCGATCCTGTCCGCGGGCGTTCAGGACCACCTGCCCCCCCTCCCGCGCGAAGATCAGCGCCGCCGCCTTTCCGATTCCATCCGAGGATCCCGTGACGATCGCCACCTTCCCGTCGAAGCGCATACGGCCTCCGTAGGTCCTCCGTCCCTTCGGATCGCCCCGGCGGAAAGCCGGGGGTTCTCCGCCACAGGCGGACTGAAATTCCGTCGGGATGAACCCGGCGGTTTCCGAGCGGCCGGACCGCTCTGGCAGCAGCTCAACCCGAATATTTCACCGCCAAGGCCGCCAAGGCCGCAAAGGCGCGCCAGGTCTCATCAAGGCTGGTGGCGAATTCAGGACCAGAAGTTACCAGCGGACTTTCGTCTCTCGTCCCCATTCGCCCTTGAATATTGGGAGCTTCTTGGCGCACTTGGCGTCTTGGCGGTTCAACTGCTGCACCGTTTGGGCTCAGGCGCCGCCGCGCCCGCGCGCCACGGCGGACCACAGGATCGCCAGCTTGGTCAACCCGCAGGAAATCCGATCGTCCTGTGCCATGGCCAGGGCCTCGTCAAAGGGAAACGCGCGGGCCTCGAGGTGCTCGTCCTGGTCGGCCGGCAGGGGATCGGCCACCAGCTCGTCGGCCACATAGATGTGGATGACCTCGTCCAGGTAGGCGTTGTTGGGCCAGAACCCCCCCAGCTGCAGTAGGCGACCGGCGCGATAGCCCGCCTCTTCGCGCAGCTCGCGCTGCGCCGCCACTTCCGGGGGCTCGCCGGGTAGGATCCCACCGCCCGGCACCTCCCAGGAGAACTCCTGGGGAACGTGGCGGAACTGCCGGATCAGGACAACCCGGTCCTTCGAGAGGAAGGGCAGGATGCCGACGCTGGCCCCCAGGGACAGGACCGGGTAGGACCGCTCCCGCCCGTCCGGCAGCTCCAGCGTGTCCTCTCGGACCACCACGTGGGCCTGCTGATAGAGCATCCGGCTCCCCACCCGCTTCCATGCCTTCAGCGCACCCATCGTTGCCTCTCGCCCGCCACCCCTGTCTCAGAACCGCCGAACCCCGCTCCGGAGCGGGGAACTGCCGAATCCGCCACAGGCGGAAACGCTCTTTATCCCTTTGCCAACACCTCGCGCAGGGCATCGATCTGCGCCGGTCCGCCACAGACGATCATGAAGTCCCCGGCTTCCAGCCGCGAGGAGCCCTTGGGGTTGTACTCGTAGTCTCCCTCGGGCCCGTGCCGTTTGGCGATGACCACCAGCCCCACCCGATTGATGAGATCGAGTTCGCCCAACGTCTTCCCGACAACCGGAGAACCCGGCCCCACCTCGGCCTCCTCCACCCGCAGGACGCGGTGGGGATCCCGCAGCATCGAGTCCAGGAAGGAGACCACCTGGGGACGGATCATCTCCGAGACCAGCCGCAATCCGCCGATCTGGTTGGCGGACACCACGGCGTCGGCACCCGCCTTCCGCAGCTTGGGAAGGCTGTCGTCTTGGATGACCCGGCTCACGATCCGAAGCCTCGGGTTCAGCTCCCGCGCGGTCAGGATCACGAACAGGTTGTCCTTGTCCGAGGGCAGCGTGGTGATGAGCCCCCGGGCCACCTCGATGCGGGCGCGGGCCAGAACGTCCCCATCGGTTGCGTCCCCCTCGATGACCGGGGTCGGGGCGAACCGCTCCAGGTGCTTCAGCCGGGCCAGGTCCTGCTCGATCACCACGCAGGGGGTGTGGGTCTTCAGGAGCTCCTCCACGACGTGTTTCCCCGTCTCGCCCGCCCCGCAGACGATCACGTGCCCGTGCAGCCGTGCCAGCGCCTTTTCCATCCGTCGCTTCCCCAGAACGTCCCGGAGTTCGCCCTCGATGATGAAGGCGGTCACCACGCTCAGCCCGTAGGCCAGCGACCCGGTGCCGCCCAGGATCAACGCGATGGCCACCAGGCGGCCGCCGGTGGTAAGCGGGTGGACCTCCTGGAAGCCCACGGTGGAGAGGGTGATGGTGGTCATGTAGAGGGCGTCCAGGAACGGCCAGCCCTCCACCAGCATGAAGGCCGCCGTGCCCGCGCTGAACACCGCGAGGAACAGGGCCCCGATCAGCGCCAGTCGCTTCTGCAGACGCATGGTCGCCGGCACCCTCCAGCGGGCGGGCGGCAGGATCCCCGGACGTCGTCGGGCTCGGGGTTCGCTCAGGCGAAGAGCTGCAGCGGATCCTCGACCTTCAGGACATCCTGAACGTAGAAGGCCTGTCCGAACTTCGCCCCGATCTGCGCACCCAGGTAGCCGGCCGTGGCCTCCAACCGGGTGGGAAAGAACTTCGGCCGGTCCGGCCGGTCGAACTGCGAGCTGTGGTTCGCCAGGGCCTGGATGGCCTGGGGGAACTCCTCGTCCACGGGGACGATGAAGGTCGGCTTCATGTACGGCGGCAGGAAGTAGTAGAGGATCTTCTTCACCGCGTGCGGCCGGCCCTCGGCAGGGAACTTCTCCAGATGGGCGAAGTTGACCCCGTGGGTCACCAGATGGCCACAGGTAATGTGGTCCGCGTGGCCCCGGCCCCGGCCCGGTTCCAGCCCGTAGTAGGGGGCCAGCACGAAGTCGGGCCGGTACTTCCGGACGAGCGAGGCGACGACGACCCGATTGGCGTAGGAGTCCTCGAGGCGCGTGTCCCCCAGGGTCAGGATCTCCGTGGCGTCCAGCTTGAGATCCCGGGCCGCCCGGCGCGCCTCCTCACGCCGGATCTCGGGCGTGCCGCTGCCCATGTCGCCTTCCGTCAAGGTGACCATGCCGGTCCGATAGCCCCGATTCTTCATCTTCAACAGGAACGCCCCGGTCCCGATCTCGGCGTCGTCCGGATGCGGACCGAAGGCTAGGAAGTGCACTGGCTCTCGCATACGCTGTCCTCTCCTCCTCCAGGGGATCCATCGGGCGGCGGACCGCTCCCGAATCAGGTGCGGTAGCTCCGGCTCCCGACCGCCAAGGAGCCGCGAGGTCGTGACGCGTGCTGGCAATCGAGGATTGCCCCGGACCGGCGGCGGCGGGCCGACAGGGTGGCACACCCGGGGAAGAGTATGGGGGCAGAGGGAAAAAGTCAATCTGGAGGGGGGAGCCCCCTCGTGGCCGCCTCACACGCGGGCGAACTCGCCCAGCATCGGGGCGTGGACGTCGGGGATCCCCATCCGGGTGAGCCGCTCCACCAGGGGAAGCATCTGCTCCTCTTCGCCGTGGACCAGGAAGACGCGCCGCAGGTTCGACCGGCAACCTGTGACGAAGGCCAGCAGATCCTCCCGATCCGCGTGGGCGCTGAAGGCGTCCATCACCACCACCTCGGCCTCCAGCGAGCGCTCCACGCCGAAGATCCGCACCACGGGCTGCCGTTCGACGATCTTCCGGCCCAGGGTGTTCTTGGCCTGGAACCCGATGATCAGGATGGTGTTCCGGGCGTCCTGGATGCTGTTCCGCAGGTGGTGCAGGATACGCCCCGCCTCGCACATCCCCGAGGCGGCCAGGATGATCATGGGCCCTTCCCGGTCGTTGAGGGCCTTGGAATCCTCCACGTTGCTGATGTAGGTGAGGTTGTCGAAGCCGAAGGGATCGCCCTCTTTCCGCATGAAGGCCAGGGTCTCGTCGTCGAAGCACTCCGGGTGCAGCTTGAAGATCTCGGTGATCCGGACCGACAGGGGACTGTCCACGTAGATGGGAATGGGCGGAATCGCCTTCCGGAGCGTGAGCCGATGCAGCGCATAGACGAATTCCTGGGTGCGCTCCAGGGAGAAGCTGGGCACCAGGATCTTCCCCTTCCGCGCGACCGTCCGGCTGATCACCGCCGCCAGGTCCGCCTCCATCCCGGCCATGGGCGAGTGCAGCCGGTCGCCGTACGTGCTCTCCAGGACCAGGACGTCGGGCGCCTCCGGCACCTCGGGATCGCGCAGGATGGCCATGTTCCGTCGGCCCAGGTCCCCGCTGAACACCAGGCGCAGCCGGTCCGGCGCCCGGTCGATGTCCAGCTGGACGATGGCCGATCCCAGGACGTGCCCCGCGTCCAGGAAGGTGCAGGTCACGCCCGGGAGGATCGGCGCCGGCTGGTGGTAGTCCAGGCTGCGGAACTGCTTCAGGGCCTTCAGGACGTCCGCCTCGTCGTACAGGGGGACCACGGGCTCCTGCAGTTGGTCCGCGTGCTTCCGGTTGAGGAAGTCGGCGTCCGCCTCCTGGATGTGGGCCGCGTCCCGGAGCATCACGCTGCACAGGTCCCGGGTCGCCGGGGTGCAGGTGATGCTGCCCCGGAATCCCTGCTTCACCAGCGTCGGGATATTCCCGGAATGATCAATGTGGGCGTGGGAGAGGATCATGGCGTCCACCTGGCGCGGGTCGAACGGCAGGTGCCGGTTCCGCTCGGTGGCTTCCTGGCGCCGGCCCTGATAGAGCCCGCAGTCCAGCAGCAATCGCGTCCCGTTGAACTCCAGCAGGTGCTGTGACCCGGTCGCGGTCCGCGCGGCGCCCGCAAAGAAGATTCGCATCAGTCACTGACCTCCAGGAAAGCCGTGCTATACTCCGCCCGCCCTCCATCGGGGGCAATCGGGCGATTGGGCAATTCGGCAACCAGGGGTTTCAAGTAGCCGAGAACCTTCCGGATGCGCCGATTGCCCAGGTGCCAGGGGATCCTGGCGACCTTGGCGTCATGGCGGTTACCTTCGGTTTGAGGTCGCGAAAGTCCAGTCGCATGCCCAGAGCGACCGCCGACATCAATCGAATCGTCCGGACACTGCAGCGAACCAGACGGCAGTGGAATCCCACTGCCATCTCCGTCGTGGCCCAGGACTCCCGCGATCCGTTCCGGATCTTGATCTCCTGCCTCATCAGCCTTCGCACCAAGGACGAGGTCACGGCCGAAGCTTCCGCCCGCCTCTTCCGCCTTGCCAGGACCCCGCGCCCGATGATGCGTCTGCCCGCGGCTCGCATCGCCCGGGCTATCTACCCGGCCGGCTTTTACCGCACCAAGGCGAGAACGATCAAGCGGCTGTGTCGCACACTCGTCGAGCAGCACGGCAGCAGGGTCCCGGCCGACCTGGAGACGCTCCTCACCCTGAAGGGCGTCGGGCGGAAGACGGCCAACCTGGTGATCACTATCGGGTACGGCAAGCCCGGCATCTGCGTGGACACGCACGTGCACCGCATCAGTAATCGCCTCGGGATCGTGAAGACCAAGATTCCGGAGCAGACCGAATTCGCCCTCCGCCAAGTCCTGCCGCGCCGCCATTGGATCCCCTACA
>Ga0155960_1025_pt1 | contig 16444 bp, 15 predicted proteins | sample RifCSPlowO2_02_FD_107614 | JGI IMG/M metagenome (GOLD analysis project Ga0155960, IMG submission 107614) | candidate division NC10 bacterium RIFCSPLOWO2_02_FULL_66_22
CAGAGAGCCTAGAGCCGAGAGCCGCGAGCCGAGACCAATTACAGAATCGTGAGCCGAGAGCCGTGAGCCGAGTCAAAGAGCGTGGAGCCGGGATCCGAGGCAAGAAAAACGGCATCAATTGCAAAGCGATGTCAGGCTATGGCAGACGCGCGCTTGAGCCCTGTCAACATCTTGGAGATCTCCTCGGCGCGCCCATAGATCTCATCGTATTGCTCGGTCGTGATCAAACTACGTCGCTGACAAACCGTCGCGATGCTGACTAACTCGAACGTCGAGGCTTTTGCCATCGTGTAGAAGTGCCGAGATTCCCTCGCTGTCTCCCGTCCAGAACCCTCGGCGATGTTCGAGGGCACAGAGAGTCCGGCGCGCCTCAACTGGTCCGCTACCGAGAATTGGACCCTGGCCGGAAAACCTTCTGCAGCTTGATCAACGAGATCATAGAGTTCAACTGCCTTATGCCAGACCTTGAGCCGCTCGAATCTGAACATCTCCTCCCTCCCCTCTTCAGTCTCCTTCTCTCGGCTCTCGGCTCTTGATTCTTCCGCCGCGGCTCTCGGCTTTCTGTTCAGGGTGTCCGATTCTCGGCTCGCGGCTCTCGGCTCTCGGCTCTATCTTTCCAGTTGATAGTTCGGCGCTTCCTTGGTGATGATCACGTCGTGAACGTGGCTCTCGCGAAGCCCGGCGTTGGTGATCCGGACGAAGGTGGCCTTGGTCCGCAGCTCCTCGATGTCCCGGCAGCCGCAGTACCCCATCCCGGACCGGAGGCCGCCCACCAGTTGGTACACCAGCACGGACAAAGCCCCCTTGTGGGGCACGCGTCCCTCGATGCCCTCCGGGACCAGCTTGTCCGGGTCCGCCCCGGGATCCTGGTAGTATCGCTCGCGTCCTGCACGGGATTGCATCGCCCCCAGGGAGCCCATGCCGCGATAGACCTTGTACGTCCGCCCCTGGAGCAGGACGGTCTCCCCCGGGCTCTCCTCGGTCCCGGCGAACAGGCCGCCCAGCATCACCGAGTGGGCGCCGGCCGCGATGGCCTTGGTGATATCCCCGGAACTCTTGATGCCCCCGTCGGAGATCACGGGCACGTCGGATCGGGCCGCCACCCGCGCGCAATCCATGACCGCGGTGATCTGGGGAACGCCCGCACCCGCCACGACGCGCGTGGTGCAGATGGAGCCGGGCCCGATCCCGACCTTGATGGCGTCGGCCCCCGCCTGGATCAGATCCTCGGCGGCTTCAGCCGTGGCGATGTTGCCTGCCACCACCTGTGCCTCGGGAAACCGTCGCTTGATCGTTCGCACCGTGTCCAGCACGGCCACGGAGTGCCCGTGCGCCGTGTCCACCACGAGCACGTCCACACCTATCCTGAGAAGCGCCGGCACCCGGTCCAGCTCGTCCGGACCGACCCCCACCGCGGCCCCGACCCGCAGCCGCCCCAGCACGTCCTTGCAGGCGTTCGGGTACTTGATCCGCTTCTCGATGTCCTTGATGGTGATCAGCCCCTTCAGCGTGAAGTCCTCGTCCACCACCGGCAGCTTCTCGATCCGGTGCCGGTGCAGGATCTCCTTGGCCTCTTCCAGACTGGTGCCCACCGGCGCCGTGACCAGGTTCTCCTTGGTCATCACGTCTGCGATCTTGAGGTCCAGCTTGGTCTCGAAGCGCAGGTCCCGGTTGGTCAGGATCCCCACCAGCTTTCCATTCTTGGTGACCGGCACCCCCGAGATCCGGTACTTCTCCATCACCTCCAGGGCCTCGTAGAGCCGCTGCTCGGGCGCCATGGTGATGGGGTCCACCACCATCCCGTATTCCGATTTCTTGACCTTGTCGATCTCCGCCACCTGCCGCTCGGGCTCGAAGGCCCGGTGCATGATCCCGATCCCGCCCTCGCGGGCCAGGGCGATGGCCAGACGCGCCTCGGTCACCGTGTCCATGGCCGCGCTGATGATCGGGATGTTGATCCGGATGTTCCGGGTCAGGCGCGTGGAGACGTCCGCGTCCTTGGGGAGGATGTCGGACCTCCCCGGACGCAGGGACACGTCATCGAAGGTCAGGGCCTCTTCCATGGAACCGTCACGCATTTCCATCCGCCACTCCCTCTGTACATCCCCCGGGGGGGGTATTCCTGGGTGCCACCGTTCGGGCCAGCTCAGATCTGCATCGCCGCCTTGACCTCGGCCAGCGTCTCGCTCGCCACCTTCTTGGCGCGGGCCGTCCCATCCTCCAGGATCTCCAGGACCGTGTCCGGGTCGCGGGCCAACTCCGCCCGGCGCTCCGAGATCGGCGCGAGCATCGGGAGCGCGTGCTTCAGCAATGCCTGCTTGCAATCCAGGCACCCGATGCCCGCCGTGGTGCAGCCCGGGACGATATACGAATCGCGCTCTGCCTTGGGCGTGAAGACCTTGTGCAGGTCATACACCGGGCAGACCTCGGGGTTGCCGGGGTCGGTCCTGCGCTTGCGCGCCGGGTCGGTGATCATGGGCTTGATCTTGGCCGTGATCTCCTCGGGGGTGTCGGAGAGGAAGATGGCGTTGTCGTAGCTCTTGCTCATCTTCCGCCCGTCGGTCCCCGGGATCTTGGGGAACTCCGTCAGGAGCGGCTCGGGCTCCACCAGGACCGGCCGGTAGAGGAAGTTGAATCGCCGGGCGACCTCCCGCGTCAGCTCGATGTGGGGGACCTGGTCCACCCCCACCGGCACGTAGTGCGCCTTGTAGATGAGGATGTCGGCCGCCTGCAGCAGGGGGTAGCCCAGGAACCCGTAGGTCCCCAGGTCCTTGTCGGTGATCTGCTCCCGCTGCTCCTTGTAGGTCGGGACCCGTTCCAGCCAGGCCAAAGGGGTGAACATGGAGAACAGCAGGTGCAGCTCCGCGTGCTCCGGCAGGCGGGACTGGACGAAGAACGTGGCCTTGCGCGGGTCCAGGCCGGCGGCCAGCCAGTCCAGCACGACCTCGATGGTGAAAGTCTTGATCTGGGACGGGTCGGCGTAGTCCGTGGTCAGGGCGTGCCAGTCGGCGATGAAGAAGAAGCAGTCGTATTCTTCTTGAAGATTCCTCCAGTTGTCCAGGGCCCCGAAGAGATGGCCCATGTGCAGCCGCCCCGTCGGGCGCATCCCGCTCAACACCCGCTTCCGGCTCATTCGCTCTCCATTTTCGAAATTCGGGTGCCCCCTGGGCGTTCGAAATCGGTGGCTCTCTCTGTCCCTGTCGGCTCGCGGCTCGCGGCTCTCGGCTCCCGGCTCTCGGCTCCTTCTTCTCGGCTCGCGGCTCGCGGCTCGCGGCTCTTCATCACCCCCACATCCGGAGCAGGGCCAGGGTCAATGTGCGGACCGCGGGGTCGAATACTGGATTCATGATCCCCGTGAAGAACAAAAGGAAGATGATCACGAAACCGTAGGGCTCCAGCCGGCTGTAGCTGATGGCGTGGCGCAGGGGCAGGAGGCCCGAGACGACCCGGCTGCCATCCAGGGGCGGGATGGGAAGGAAATTGAACACGGCGAGAATCACGTTGACCCATACCCCCATCCGCAGCATGGCCCTCACCGGTAGGATGAGCCATGCCAACTCCGGGCCCGCTGCCGCCCAAGGGATCATGCGGTAGCAGAACGCGCAGGCCGCTCCCGTGATGAGGTTGCTGACCGGCCCCGCCGCCGCGATCAGCATCATGTCGCGCCGGGGTCGCTTGAGGTATCGGAAGTCCACCGGGACCGGCTTGGCCCAGCCGAAATGAATCAGGAAGATTGCCAGCGTCCCGATGGGGTCCAGGTGGGCCAGGGGATTCAATGTCAGGCGACCCTGGAGGCGCGCCGTGGGGTCTCCCAGCCGGTTTGCCACCCAACCATGCGCAAACTCGTGAATCGTGAGAGCCAGGAGGAAGACGGGAACTTGGATCGCAAGGCCTTGAATCGTGCCGGCGAGATCGAACATGAAGGTCCTTCTTGCCTGCGAGAAATTATGAAACCCTACCCGATCCCCCCCGGTTTGTCAATTCCAGACTGACGCCGCACGCTGTGCTTTCGGAGCCAGAGATGGGCCAGCGAAGAGGATTCTCGGATGCACACTCTCCGCTCCGAGGGAACACCCGGACGGTGGGTGAATAGAATGAATCCCTTCGCATTGCACTGGAGCCCGGGCTTGACAAAGCCCCTACGTTGTGTAATTTTCGTTTAGCGTTACACACCTGAAAGAGGGAGGAGGGGTGACCATGACTCGAGTGCAAGTGTTGCTGACGGAGGAACAGGACCGCCGACTGGAAGGGCTGGCCCGTCGCCTGCGCGTCTCAAAGGCCAAGCTGGTCCGTGAGGGTGTCGACTTCGTGCTCCAGCGGGAGCGGCATGGCGCAGGCGATCCGATCCTGAGTTTGATCGCACAAGCCGGTCGAGCCGGGCGAAGGGATATCTCGCGCCGCCATGATGCGTACCTGGCGGCTGCCGAGCGTGGACGAGCCCGGTGAGTCTCGGGCGGGTGTTCGTGGACACGGGGGCGTGGTTCGCCATTCAGGTCACGGATGATGCCAACCACGAGGCGGCCCGTCTCGTGCTCCCGGCCGTGGTCCACGCCTGCCGCTCGCTCGTTACCTCGAACCTGATCGTTGGCGAAACATACACGCTGTTACGGCTCAGCATAGGGTACCGGGCGGCCAAGCGTTTCCTGGTTACGCTGGGGCAGAGTGGAAAGTTGGAGCGCCTGTTCGTCACCGAGCATCTGGAACGGCAGGCCTATGAGATCCTGCATGGCTATGCCGATCACCCCTTCAGCTTTGTGGATGCCACCACTTTCGCCTTGATGCGCCAACAGCGCATTCAGCACGCCTTCGCCTTCGATTCCCACTTCGCAACCGCCGGTTTCCTGAGAATCCCAGGAGAGGTTCGGGTCTCTCTCTGAACCGGGCGACCGCCGATACGCCGGAACCGCTCCTCACCGACAGCCGACTCGCCCAACCCGCTCATTTTACTCCCCGCGACCCGGCTCCTTCGGGACTTTCGAAGGGCCACTCTCCTTCTCTCCGGACGAAAAGGTCCGGGCAAACCGGCTTCGCACGAATCGCAGCTCGTCGTCCCGGCTCTGGACGTGGCCGTCCAGCCGCGCGTAGAGGAGCGAGTTCAGGATGTCCCGGTAGATGGGTCCCGGCCGGATGCCCAGCGCCCGCAGGTCGTCGCCCCGAAGGGTCGGGCGCACCCGGCGCGCGGTGGTGAGGAAGTCCCCGATGGCCTTGCGCAACTCGGTCCGCTCCATCCGGGCCATGAGGGTGAGTGTGACCTCCAGCGAGGCGTCCACCAGCCACCGGTAGACCCGGCTGGGCGAAAGCTCCCGGGCCTGCTGGAACCGGCGGGCGAGGGCGCGGAGTCGCGCCAGGTCCCGACTGATCGTGGCGGCAATCCGCGCCGGCGGGTTCAGCCGCCGCAGGATGGTTCGGACCTCGACGGATTTCCGCTCTCCCAGAAGTGCCAAAAGGTAAACGATCCAGGCGGCGGGCGAGGGCTCCTGATACAGGAGGCCGTACCAGGTCAGGACCTCTCCCACCCGCTGGAACCGCCGCTCCATCCCCGGCTCCAGGCTCAGCCGGGGGTGGATGGCCGCTAGGACCCCCAACTGCTGCAGCCGCTGCAGGATCGCGAAGGGGCGGGCCTCCTGGAGGATGAGTTTCAGCTCGGTGGTGAGGCGCGCGCCAGCCAGCTTCTCCAAGAGACCCATCTGGACGGCGTTCACGGCAAGCTGCTCCGCATGCCGGCCCAGGTGGAAGCCGAAGCGCACTTCGAAGCGCGCCGCGCGCAGGATGCGGGTGGGATCCTCCACGAAACTCAAGTTGTGGATGATCCGCAGCGTCTTGTCGCGGAGATCCTGCTGCCCGCCGAAGAAATCCAGGAGTTCGCCGTACCGGTTCCCGTTCAGGCACACGGCCAGCGTGTTGATGGTGAAGTCCCGGCGGTACAGGTCCATCTTGATGGAGCTGTGCTCCACCGTGGGCAGCGCCGCCGGATACTCGTAGTATTCGGTGCGGGCCGTGGCCACGTCCAGCTTGAAGCCGTCCGGCAATGTCATGACGGCCGTACCGAAGGTCCGGTGGCTGGTGACCTTGCCGGCCACGTGGCGGGCCAGCGCCTCGGCGAAGGCGATCCCGTCCCCCTCCACCACCAGGTCCACGTCCAGGTTCTCGTGCCGGAGCAGGAGATCCCGGACGAACCCGCCCACGGCATACACCTTGGCCCCGATCCCGTCGGCCACCGTGCCGGCCGATCGCAACAGCGATTGGATCCGGGGCGGCAGGCGGTTGGCCAGGAGCGACCCCACGGTCCGCGCCGCCGGCTCGCCCAGCTCGCGCTCGTCGATTGCGGGGAACGTCGGGCGCTTCAGCAGGTCCTGATAGGTGTAGCGCAGGAGGTCGGCCCTAGTCACCGCCCCCCGCAGGCGCCCCTCCTCCACCACGGGGATGAATCCCAGGCTCCGCTCGACCATCAGCCGCTGCACCTCGGAGAGCGAGGCGTCCGGCGCCACGTGCGGGAACTCGCCGGACATGTAGTCGCGGACCGGCGCGTCGCCCAGGCCGTGGAAGATGCCCTTGTCCACCACCTCGCGGGTGATCAGGCCGACCATCTCCCCCCGCCGCACGACCGGCAGGTGGGCCAGGTTGAACCGGTTCATGATCTCCGCGGCGCCGCGGAGCGTGAAGCGCTCGGGGATGGCCTTCACCGGCGCCGTCATGATGTCCCGGGCCTGCTTGAGCGGCCGGATCCGCTCCTTCAGGAGCTGGAGCAATCGCTCCTTCACCTGGAAGAGGGTGAGGTCCTTCACCGTGGCCGAGGCCGCCGTCGCGTGCCCGCCCCCGCCGAAGGCGTCGGTGATCTGCCCCACGTCCACCGCCTCCAGGCGGCTGCGCGCCACCAGGTGGACCCGGTTGTCCATCCGGACCAGGGTGAAGAGGACATTGATGTTCTCCATGTCCCGCAGCTTGTGGGTCAGCATGGCCAGGTCGCCCACGTACCGGTCCAGCGAGGCGGTGCTGATGACCACCCGCACCCCGTTGATGGTGTAAGTCTCGGCTGATTTAATGAGCTCGTTGAGCAGGCCGACCTGTTCCGCCGACAGCTCGCGTCGGATGAAATCGGACACCAGGCCCAGGTTCGCCCCCCGGGACAGGCAGTAGGCCGCGGCCTGCAGGTCCGCCTCCGTGGTGTTGGTGAAGGTGAGGAACCCCGTCTCCTCGTAGATGCCCAGGGCCAGGAGCGTGGCCTCCTGCGGGGTGAGGGGCAGGGCCTGCTCCCGCACGAGGTCCAACAGGATGGTGGTGGTGGCCCCGACCTCGCGCAGGACCGTGAGGCTCCCCGCGATGTCCTTGGGGTGGGCGGGGTGGTGGTCGTAGATGTGAATTTCCAGGCCGGGGCGTCCCACGATGTCCCGGAGGGGGCCGATCCGGGTGATCCGCTTCACGTCCACCAGGATCAGGCGGGTGACCCCGTCCAGGGGAAATCCCTTGAGGCGGTCCGCCTGGAGGGGAAACCGGGTCTCGCGCAGGAACTCGCGCACGTTCCGCTCCTGCGAGCCCGGAAAGAGGAGGCGGGCCCTGGGGTAGAGCTTGGACGCCGCCACCATGGAGGCCAGGGCGTCGAAGTCGGCCTGGATGTGGGTGCTGATGAGTTCCATGGGGAGATGCCGGCCGGGGATTGGTCGGTCAGCCTCGCCAATTCACCGCACGCAGGTTCTTTACCCGGCAGAAGTTTCGGACGTCTTGGAAAAGTCGGGAAATGCTACCACGTGCTGGCGCTCCCCGGCAATCCTGGGTGGAATCTGAGCTGCCCTTCAAACATCACCAGCAGCGCTCAGGTCCGGGATTTCTGGGGGCGGCCGCCCCGGTCCAGGATGTCGGCCAGCATCCCGCCGAAGAGCAGGATGATGGCCGTGTAGAAGATCCAGAGGACCAGGCCGATGAACCCGCCCAGGATCCCGTACAGCAGGCTGTAGCGGGCATAGTGTGTCAGGTACCAGTTGAAGACCACCTTGGCCTGGTGCCAGAGGATGGCGGCCACGACGGCGCCGGTGATGGCCCCGGGCCAGCGGATGTCCCGCACCGGCGCGACGCGATACACGATGGTGAGCAGGATCCCCATGAGAACGGAGGTGAAGTAACGCGGGAAACTTGGATCGGTCAGGAAGGCGGGAAGCGCCAGGCGGACCCCCAAGAGATCCTCGATGTTGGGCCAGGCCGCCAGGACCCATCCCCCCATCAACGTGAGGAGCAAGAGGAAGCCGGCCGTGCACATCAGGACCAGGGCAACCAGCTTCCGCCGGAGGAACGACCGGGGCTCGCCGCCACCGGTGAGCACCGTGAGCGAGGTGGCGATGATGTCAAAGACACCCGTCGCCACCCAGAAGAGGAAGCCAAGCCCCAGACCACCAGTGATGTGCCGGCTCTGGATCAGGGTCCGGAGAAACGCGTCCACCTTCGGCCCGGTGGCCCGGGGAATCAGGCGGCGTGCCGCGGCCATCACCTCCTCCACGGCACGATCGGAGGATCCCAGCAGGTACCCGATGGCCGAGGTACCCAGGAGCAGGAGCGGGATGACGGCCAGCAGCCAGTAAAAAGCGATGGCCGCCGCCATCATCATCAAGTCGTGTTCCTTCAGGCGCTGGGCGATCTCCCCGACCACGCGCCGTAGCCATCCCCGCCGAGAGGCCATCCGTACCCTCCGAATTCGGGACCAGCCGATACCATAAACGGGTTCGCTGCCCCCGGCAAGAAAAAGCCAACGGGGGGTACGGGGGTGGACTATACAGGACGCCATACCGGGCCACTCACTGGCGTGGATCCCCGTCGCGCTTGCCTGCTTCACCGGGCTGTGTTAGCGTACTAGCGGAAGAGAGGCTTTCGCGGGGAGTCACGCGTGGGACAGGCGGCGCTGATCTTATCCCTGATCCTGGCCATCGCGGTAGCGGTGTTCGCCATCCAGAATGCTGGACCCGTCACCCTCCGGTTCGGGTTCTGGTCGGTCGAGACGTCGCTCGTCGTGGTGATCCTGGTGGCCGCGGCAGCCGGCGCCGCCGTGGCCTCGCTCCTGGGCCTCCCCGGGTGGATGCGGAACCGTCGCCGGCTCCGGCTGCAGGCGAGGGAGTTGGAGGCCGTGCGCACCTCCCAGACGGCGCCCCCGGCTGAGTTACCCCCGCGTCCTTCTGCCTGAATCTGCCCCATGCGCATCGCGACCAGGCTGACGCTCCTCCTCCTCGCCGCCGTGGCCCTGGTCATAGCGGGCTTCGGCTACATCCGCGCCCACCAGGAGCGGCAGCGACTGACCGCTGAGGTCCAGCAGGAGGTCCTGGTCCTGGCCAATGCCATCAAGCTGACGGTTGAGCATGCCCTCCGCGACCGGCAGCCCCAGGACATTCGCGAGCTGCTCACGGAGATGGTTCGGAACCCGAACCCGGTGGATCGCATCCGGATCTTCGACCGCCGACTGGAGGACATCAGCAGCGCCATTTCCGACGTGGCCGCCACCACGTTGATCCCCCAGGCAGAGCTGGAGCAGGTCCTCAAGAGCGGGCGGACGATCGTCCGGTACCTCGACAGCCCGGCCCGCCCCGCGGCGTACGCGATCCTCCCCCTGAAGACCCGACGCGGCGCCACCATCGGCGTGCTGGAAGTAGTCCACGTGGCCACCCGAGTGCAGCGGCAGATCCAGGAGGCGACCCATGACCAGATCCTCCGGCTGAGTCTGCTGAGCCTCACCATCGCCCTGGTCATCTGGCTGACCGTCCGGGTCAGCATTCGCCAGCCCATCGCGCAACTGGTGCGGACGGCCCTGGCCTTCGGCCGGGGCGACCTGAGCCGGCGACTCGTCCTCAAGCGCCGCGATGAGGTAGGCCAGCTCGCCTCGGCGTTCAACCGGATGGCCGAGAGCATTCAAGCCGCCCAGGCCCAGATCGTGGCAGAGGCGCAGGCCCGTGTGGAGCTGGAACGACAGGTTCAGCAGGCGCAGAAGCTGGCGGCCGTCGGCCGGCTGGCCAGCGAGGTGGCGCATGAGATCGGGACCCCGCTGAACATCGTATCCGGTCGGGCGGAGGTCATCCAGAAGGGCCTCGCGACGGATCACCCGTTGTCGCGCCATGTGGCCACCATCCTGCGCCAGATCGAGCGGATCAGCGGCATCATCCGCCAACTCCTGGAATACACCCGGCCGCGACGCCCCACGGTTCGTCCGGTTGCTGTCGGACCGATCCTCACCCGGACCGTCGAACTCCTGGAGCCCATGGCCCGCCAGCGGCAGGTGACCGTGCAGGCCCAGGCCCCGGAGGCGTTGCCCTCCCTCCTCGCGGACCCGGACCAGCTCCAACAGGTCCTCTTGAACCTGGTGACCAACGCCCTGGATGCGACCCCGCCTGGCGGGCAGGTGCGACTGGCCGTCCAGCCGGCGGACGCCGAGGCCCCTGATGGCCGACCCCGCATCCAGCGGGGGCACGCCGTGGAGCCATCCCTGACCCTCGTGGTATCCGACACCGGACGCGGCATGCCACGAGACCAGCTCGAACAGATCTTCGAACCCTTCTTCTCCACCAAAGAACGGCGGGGCGGGACCGGGCTGGGCATGCCCATTGTCGAGGACATCGTGCGGGCCCACCGCGGCGCCATCGAGGTGCAGAGCGCCGAGGGCGCAGGAACCGCGGTGCTCTTACAATGGCCCGTCGCTCACGCGGGGGACGGAACCAATAACTCAATGCAAAACTGACAACCGATCTGCCATAGGCGGAACAACCGGCCAGCGCGAATTGCCCAGTTTTCAATTGTCGGTTGTCGGTGTTAAGTTGCAGCAGAGGCGACGATGCCCGAGCAACGTCACACGGTGCTGGTCGTCGAAGACGATCCCGAGATGCTGGCCCTGGTCTGCGAGCACCTGGAGAGCGAGGGCTACACGGCCGTGGGGATGGGCCGGGGCGCCGAGGCGATCACGCGCGTGCGCGCCGAGGGATTCGACGTCGTGCTGACGGATCTCCGCATGCCCGACGTGGACGGGATGGAGGTCCTGCGCGCCGCCCGAGAGGCCCAGCGGGATGTGCCGGTCATCCTGGTCACCGCCTTCGGCAGCATCGAGACCGCGATCCAGGCGATCCGCCAGGGGGCCTATGATTACGTCACCAAACCCTTCGCCCTGGAGGAGATCAGCCTGCTGGTGGGCAAGGCGCTGGAGGACCGGCGGCTGCGCGAAGAGAACCGGCGGCTGCGCGAAGAGGTGGCGGGTCGCTACCGACTGCACAACCTCTTGGGGGCCAGCCCAGGTATGCAGGCGATCTTCGCCCTGATCCGCCAGGCGGCCCCGAGCGACGCCAATGTCCTCATCACCGGTGAAAGCGGCACGGGGAAGGAGTTGGTGGCAAAGGCCCTGCACTATAACAGCCCTCGGGCCGAGCGGCCATTCGTACCGGTCAACTGCGCGGCGGTCCCTGCAAGCCTCCTGGAGAGCGAGCTGTTCGGTCACCTCAAGGGCGCCTTCACGGGCGCAGTCGCTGCCCGCCGGGGCCTGTTCCGGGAAGCCGAGGGCGGCACCCTTTTCCTCGATGAGATCGGGGATATGGCGCCGGAACTCCAGGCCAAGCTTCTTCGCGTCATCGAGGACCGGGCCGTGCGTCCCGTGGGGAGCGACGAGGCGAGCCGGGTGGACCTCCGCCTCCTGGCGGCGACCAACACGGACCTGCCGACGAAGATCCAGGAAAGCCAGTTCCGCGAGGACCTGTATTATCGTCTCGCGGTCATCCCGATCCACATCCCGCCGCTGCGCGAGCGGCGGGAGGACATCCCGCTCCTCGCCGAGCATTTTCTGCGTCGCGCCGCCGCCTCCGGGAAAGCGATCCGAAGCTTCACCCCCGAGGCCATGGCCGCCCTCCTGCGCCATCCCTGGCCGGGCAACGCCCGGGAGCTGGAGAACGTGGTGGAACGAGCGGTGACACTGACCGTGGGCGAGCAGATCACTCCCGAGGCCCTCTTGCTGGAGACCTCTCCCGCGCCAGCCCCTGCGACGCTCCTGGCCCAATCCGCACGCCGCCCGACGATCGAAGAACTGACGGCGGAGTACGTGGCCCTCGTCCTTCGCGAGGTTGGAGGGGACAAGGCCAAGGCCGCCGAGATCCTGGGGATCAGCAAGCGCACGCTGTACCGTTGGGAGAAGCAGCTCGGTGCCGGTGACAGCCTGTCACCAGCCGGGACAGCCTGACCCCGTCCGGTGTTTCTCGCGAGTTCCCGCCATTCTTCCTCGACCCGTTCCCGGTGCGGCTTGCCAAACTGTCTGCGTAACGCCTGGCCAGCAGCCCGCCTACAGAGACCTTTCATCGCGGCCTAACTTCCGATAGATCCAGCTTTTCCCGGGGTTCCAGCTTTCCCCGACCTATTCATCGGCACCATCATTGCTATGAGCTATGATGTGATCCCCGAGGACGATGAGGGAATACATAGGGAGGAAAGGCTCCGAGATGTCTACCGAATCGCCTGAGCGATCTGGAGGGCATGAGGCCCGCGCGCGGATCCTGGTCGTGGATGACGACGGCGAAATGCGCGCCCTCCTGGTGGACGTCCTGGGTGACGAGGGCTACGACGTGGTGGAGGCAGCGAACGGGGCGGAGGCGCTCATCCGCTTGCGAGCCGATTCCTTCGCTGCCATCGTCCTGGACAAGAACATGCCCGGGTTGAGCGGCCTGGATCTCCTGCCGGGCCTACGGGTGGTCTGCCCGGAGACCCCCGTCATCCTGATCACCGCCTTCGGGGACGTCGCCACCTACATGGAGGCGATGGAGAAGGGCGCCTACGAGTACGTCTTCAAACCGTTCCGCATGGAAGAGCTCCTCAGGATACTGAGGCGGGCGCTTCCGTCCGGCGCCCGTTCCGGCCCATCGCCTTCCGCCGCTGGTGCGACGCCATGAGTCAAGCAGGCGAGTTCCGTCTGTGTTCCGGGTGCGAGCAGTGGGCGATCTGGACGCCTCTCGGCCCTCCGCCGCCAGCCGCACCGGATTGTCGGGGTCCCGGACCTGCCTGCGGAAGGATCCGCTAACCTGTTCGAAAGTGCCCTGAGGACATCGGTGACACAGCACGACGAGGTCGTGAAACGGCGCTTGGCGGACAAAAGCCGCGCGCTGGCCGAGGCCCTGGAGCGGGTCCGTGAGGGGACGTACGGCATTTGCCAGGCATGTGGGTGCCGCATCCCTCGGCGGCGCCTGGAGGCCGTTCCCACGGCCACGTTGTGCGTTTCCTGCCAGGCGCAGCGCGAAGGGGTGGCCCACGCCGCATGAGGGCGTGCGGACGACCCCGGGTCCAACGCGGGCGGGGCGATCCTCCCAGGCGCGTCAGGGAGTCGGGTATGCTCCTCTTCCCGTTATGGAAAGGAGGAACGCATGGCCCGGACAAAATTTCGGTTCGAGAATCGGGCAGCCAAGACAGTGGCTTTGGCGGGCGATTTCAACGGCTGGAGCATCACCGCCCACCCGATGAAGCGTGGTCGCGACAAGACCTGGACCATCGAGCTGGACCTCCCCCCGGGCCGGCATGAGTACAAGTTCCTCGTGAACGGGAACGAGTGGTGGAACGATCCCCACTCTCTCAAAGTACCAAACGTCTGGGGGACCGAGAACTCGTACGTGGACGTTCAGTGAGACGGGCAATCGTCGCCGTCTACGCTCGGACCACGAAGGACCGACCCCATCTGAGGGAGTAGCACAGGATGCGACCGCTGACCCTCGACTGGTTTTCCGGTTTTCTGTTGGATCTGGCAACACCGGTGGGGACCGCTCTGGGGGTCACCCTGGCCCTGCTCCTCGCCCGTCACTACCTGTTCCAGTGGCTGGGGAGGCTGGCCGCACGCACCACCACACGGCTGGACGAGGTCCTCATTGAGTCCCTGAGGACGCCCACCGCCCTCTGGTGCGTGGCCCTGGGTCTCATGGCCGGCCTGGAGGCGGCGCCGCTTCCCCGAGGCCTGGCGACCTGGGGCACCAGCCTGGTGGCGGCCCTCGTCATCTTCTCGGTCACCATGGTGGTGGCCAATGCGCTGGCGAGGGGCCTCCAGCATGTCGGGCAGCGGGTCCAGATGGAGACGGCGGTCACGGGGCTGGGCACGACCCTGATCAAGACCATCGTCTTCACCCTGGGTGGCCTTCTGATCCTGGGTTCTCTGGGCATCTCCATCACGCCGCTGCTGGCCGCCCTGGGAGTCGGCGGCCTTGCCGTCGGTCTGGCGCTCCAGGACACTCTGGGCAATCTTTTTGCCGGGGTCCACATCCTGGTGGAAAAGCCGGTCCGCCTGGGAGACTACGTAAAGCTGGAGACAGGACAGGAAGGGTACGTGACCGACATCGGGTGGCGGACCACCCGAATCCGGATGCTGCCCAACAACATGGTCATCGTGCCGAACGCCAAGCTGGCGCAGACTATACTCACCAACTACTACCTGCCGGAGCAACGGATGGCATTGCTCATCCCGGTGTCCGTTAGCTACAACTCGGACCCAGAGCAGGTCGAGAAGATCCTGGTGGAGGAGGCCTCTCGGGCGGCAGGCGAGGTCCCTGGCCTGCTGGCCGATCCGCCGCCCTTCGTGCGATTCATCCCGGGCTTCGGCGAATCCTCCTTGGACTTCACCCTGATCTGTCAGGTCCGGGAGTTCGTGGACCAGTACCTCGCCCAGCACGAGCTGCGCAAGCGCATCTTCCGCCGCTTCAACCAAGAGGGGATCGAGATCCCCTTCCCCCAGCGGGTGGTACACGTGCGGGATGGCGCCGAGAGGCCCTCTTCCCTGGTCGTGTGGGACCCGGGGGCTCACAAGGAGGAAGCACCATGATTCGACGATACGCTGGCAGGGCTCTGGTGTGGGTAGGGGCGGGGCTTGTGGTCGCCGGCCTCGTAGCGTGCAGCCAGCAGGACCAGCAGGCCTCCACGAGCCCGTCTCAGGTGGTTGACAGGAACTTCAGCCTGACCCCCGCTTCCGCCATGGTGAAGGCCTCGTTCCTGACCGGGGAGCTACGGGACATGACCGTCCAGGAGCGGGTGGAGCAGGGAACGGGGAAGGTCGTAGATCCCCCGAAACTCCGGGCCACGCTGAAGCTCAAGAACACCTCGGAGAACCAGGCGGTCCGCCCCGTCTCCGGCACGATCGAATACGTGGATGCCGAAGGGAAGCCGATCCGGCTTGCCGAAAACCGGGGGGATGTGACCTTCAAATTCTCTTCGTACCAGGAGCGCCTGGATCCCGGGATGGAAGTGACCCAGAACATCGAGGTGCCATTCCCGGCCGCCGCGCTGAAGGAGCAGAAACTCCGGGACATCCGGCTGGAGCTGGCCTACATCCCGACCCCCTACAAGGAGGAGGTCGTCAGTATCCCGGTCTCCGTGGGGAAGTAGCCGGCGGCGAGATGGCCTGCCCTCCCCCTGGGCGGGATGGCTGAGAGGCTCCGCGATCCTACGGTGCGGGGGGCGGGCGGCTTCACCATCCAGCGTGTTCGGGGGAGGGTGGCCTCGGCTCGACCGTTTCATCGCACGTCGAGGCACATCGGGCCTGAGGGCGGCACCCTCGCGTCCTCGACGGGGGTCGATCCCCGGCAAGGTGGCGAGCCGGTCATCGCCGGCGGCAAGGTGAGGAAACGTGGAATGAAGCGGGCACTCGGATCAGCCAACGGGGCAGACAATCCCTCCAGGCATGCCCCAGGTCTCCGGGCTCCCGGGGGATCGGGCCACAGAGGCCGCGGCCCGCGGGGCGACCATTGGGTCGTGGTCCTGGCCGGGGGCGACGGGACGCGCCTGCGGGGCTTCACGCGCCAAGTCCTGGGGACCGACCGCCCCAAGCAGTTCTGCCGGATCATTGGGACCCGCTCCATGCTCCGCCACACGTGGGACCGGGCGGCCCGCCTTGTCCCGCCCGAGCGGATCGTCACCATCATCATCTGGGAGGAGGATCGCTTCGAGAGCCACATGCGCGCCGCGGTGGGCGCGGCGGCCAACCTCCCGCCCCGGGTGCTCCTCCTGGGGGTCGAGGCCGATGGGCCGGAGACGGCCTACGGCTATATCGCCCCTGGGGAGCCCGTCGAAGCGGGGCCGGCCGCCGGACTGTACGCGGTGCAGCAGTTCTGGGAAAAGCCGGACCGGCTGACCGCCGCCCTCCTTTTCGCACGTAACTACTTCTGGAATACGTTTGTCCTGACCGGGGGGGTGGACGCCTTTCTCGACTTGGCCGAAGCCGGGGTGCCGGAGACCCTCACGCCACTCCGGGCCATCGCCCCGTGTCTGGGGACTCCGGCTGAGGCGGCGGCCCTCGTGCAAGCCTACAAGCACCTCCGTGCGACAAACCTCTCCCGGGCCCTGCTGGCCCGGCACCCGGAGGCCCTCCTGGTCCTGGCCGCCCGGGGCATCTCGTGGTGCGACTGGGGCGATCCGGAGCGTATCATTCGCAGTCTACGGCGGTTCGATCGGCAGCCGGCCTGGCTGCCAGTCT
>Ga0155960_1114_pt1 | contig 16433 bp, 9 predicted proteins | sample RifCSPlowO2_02_FD_107614 | JGI IMG/M metagenome (GOLD analysis project Ga0155960, IMG submission 107614) | candidate division NC10 bacterium RIFCSPLOWO2_02_FULL_66_22
GCCGATGACCGCCGCTATTACATGGACTACACGGGCTGCGGCAACACCCTCAGCATGACACACCCGCGGACCCTCCAGCTCATCATGGACAGCCTACGCTATTGGATCCTGGAGATGCACGTGGATGGGTTCCGGTTCGACCTGGCCTCGACGCTGGCCCGCGAGCTTCACGATGTGGATCGCCTCGGGGCCTTCTTCGACATCATCCATCAGGACCCGGTCATCTCCCAGGTGAAGCTGATCGCAGAACCCTGGGACCTGGGCGAGGGCGGTTACCAGGTCGGGAACTTCCCCGTCCTGTGGGCGGAGTGGAACGGCCAGTACCGGGACACCGTGCGGGCGTACTGGAAGGAGGACGAGGGGCAGGCCGGGGCGCTGGGGTATCGTTTGACGGGATCGAGCGACCTGTACGGCAAGGGCGGGCGCCGGCCCTACGCCAGCATCAACTTCGTCACCGCCCACGACGGGTTCACGCTGCACGACCTGGTGAGCTACAACGACAAGCACAACGAGAGAAACGGCGAGGAGAACCGGGACGGGACCAACGACAACCTGAGCTGGAACTGCGGGGTGGAGGGGCCCACAGATGACCCGCCGATCCTCGGCCGGCGCGAGCTGCAGAAGCGGAACTTCCTGGCGACCCTCCTCCTCTCCCAGGGCGTCCCCATGCTCTGCGGCGGGGATGAGATCGGCCGCACGCAGCAGGGCAATAACAATGCCTACTGCCAGGACAACGAGACCAGTTGGTTCGACTGGAAGCTGGACAAGCGCCGGCGGGATCTCCTGGCCTTCACCCGGTTCCTCATCGAGCTGCGCCGCCGGCACCCGGTCCTGCGCCGGCGCCAGTTCTTCTACGGGCGGCGGATCCACGGCTCCGAGGTCAAGGACCTGGCCTGGTTCCGCCCAGACGGCAAGGAGATGACCGAGGAGGATTGGACCAACGCCCAGACCCGCGCCCTCGGGCTCCGGCTGGCCGGGGACGCCATCGAGGACGTGGACGCCCAGGGGAACCGGATCACGGACGACACGCTCCTCATCCTCTTGAACGCTCATCACGAGCCGCTGCCGTTCACGCTGCCGGCCCACCGGCCCGGCGTGAAGTGGGAGCTGCTCCTGGACACCCGCACGCCCGAGGGACGCCGGTTGCACCGGCCGATGAAGGGGGGCGAGGTCTACAACCTGGAGGGCCGGGGCCTGGCCCTCCTCCGGCTTCGGCGGAAGTGATTGAACCGCCAGGAGCGCCACAAGCCCGGGAATGGGGAATGCCTGCAGAGAATGGAATGCTTGAAAAGCCTGTCGATCCGTTCCTGACTTTTCGACGGCTCGCAGGGGATAGGCCATTCTTGGCGTCCTTGGCGCACCAACGGCCATGTCGTTGGTACCGGCGGTTGGATTCGGACCGCGATGAGTGAGGGGCCGCGGATCTACAACCTCTTCCCGCTCCTGGCCGGGCCGCTGCCCTGCTGGGCGTCCCACATGGAACGGGCGGCCGCCATGGGGTTCACCTGGATCTACGTGAACCCGTTCTCCCAGGCCGGGTATTCCGGGAGCCTGTATTCGGTGAAGGACTACTCTGCCATCGATCCACGGTTCACCGACGGGGGCGCTGCCCCCATGGATCAGCTCCGCGGGATGCTGGAAGAGGCGTCGCGGCTCGGTCTGGCCGTCATGATGGACCTGGTCATCAATCACACCGCCTTCGACTCGCCACTGGTTCACCAGCACCCCGGCTGGTATCGGCGCGACCGGGACGGGCAGATCGTGCACCCCGGCGCCATGGACGGGAAGACGCGCGTGGTCTGGCGGGACCTGGCGGAGGTGGACAACGCGGGGAGTCCCGACCGGGAGGCTCTCTGGACGTACTGGCGAAACCTCGCCCTCCACTATGCGGGCCTGGGCTTCCGGGGGTTTCGCTGCGACGCCGCCTACCAGGTTCCGGCCGACCTCTGGAAGGAGCTGATCGGCGCCGTCAAGGCCAGGCACCCTGACGTTCTGTTCTTCGCCGAGACACTGGGCTGCACCCCCGAGCAGACACTGGAAACGGCCGGGACGGGATTCGACTTCCTCTTCAACAGCAGCAAGTGGTGGAACTTCCGGGACTCCTGGTGCCTGGAACAGTACGCCGCGACCGCGCCGGTACTCCCCTCCGTCAGCTTCCCGGAATCCCATGACACGCCACGGCTGGCCGCCGAGCTCGACGGCGACCGGCAGGCCGTTCTCCAGCGGTACGCCTTTGCGGCGACCTTCTCCGCCGGGGTGATGATGCCCATGGGGTTCGAGTACGGATTTCGGAATCGCCTCCACGTGGTGACCACGAGCCCGCAGGACTGGGAGGCCCCGCACTGGGATCTCACCGGGGCCATCACCACCATCAACCGGACCAAGGCGGCCCACCGGCCGTTCAACGAGGACGGACCTCTCCACCCGATAGATCTCGGCGATCCCCGGCTCTTCGGGTTCCAGAAGTGGACGCGCGATGGGCGCGAGGGGATTCTGGTGGTTCTCAATCTGGATCGGACGGCTGGGAGCCGCGTGCCGGTCCCGTCGCATCTGGGGACGGATCCATGGCTTTCCTGGACAGATCTGGTGAGTGCGGCATCTGGCCTGCTCTCTGATCTCGTCCCCCTCGAACTTGCCCCATCCGGCATCCTGATCCTCCACCCGCTCTCTGGAGGCGATGCGCCTCCGGCAGGAGCGGAGGGGGCCGACACGGGCTGACGGGACAGGGGGGCAGCGGGATGGCGGGGGAGGTGGCATCGGGGTCGAGCCGGCTCGCTTGACCCGCGAGCCCGGCATGGGTCATGATCACCGGGGGGAAGAAAGATGTCAAAGCAACCAAGGATTCTGGTGGTAGATGATGATCCGGAGATGCGGGCGCTCCTCCTGGATGTCCTCCGCAACGAGGGCTACGAGGTCGTTGAGGCCAAGGATGGAACGGAGGCGGTGCTGGCCCTCCGGGCCCGGACGTTCGACGTCATCCTGATGGACAAGAACATGCCCGGGCCCAGCGGCCTGGATCTGCTCCCGGGGCTCCGGCGCGTCTGCCCGCACTCCCAGATCATCATGATGACCGCGTTCGGCGATGTGGCCTCCTACATGGAGGCCGCGGAGAAGGGGGCGGTGGAATACCTCTTCAAACCGTTCCGGATGGAAGAGATGAAGGCGGCCATCGCCAAGGCCCTGGGGTCGAGCGCGGAATCTCCGGCGTGATCCGCTCCCCTTCACCGGCTCCCGGGTCCCCCTGGGTGGGGGCCGGGGTGAGGGAGCGTGGCGCACCGCGGAGCGCTGACCGTATGCGAAACCTCACGACGCGTCTGGTCATCCTTCTGATGCTGGCCCTGATGATCATCACCGGCATCTACGACTACGTCCGCCTGGGTCGCGAGCGGGAACGGCTCGTGGAGCAAACCCGGGAGGACGAGCGGATCTTCGCCGAGACGCTGGCGCTGGCGGTGAGCCGGAACGTCCGCTGGGGCCGGACCACGGCCGAGCTGAAGGAGCTTCTGGACGACATCTTGGCGCGGCCGGGCCTGGTCGCGGTGGCCATCTATGCCCCTGACGGGCAGGTCGTGGCGGAGACCGTCTCCCCCGGGGCCGCAGCCCCGACGCTGGATGACATCGTCCGCGACGCCCTGGCGTCGAAGGAGGCGGTCTCGGCGCTGGTATCGGCCGAATCGGGGCGGCTGCTCCGCTACGTTCAACCCTTCCGCTGGCCCGGGCGGCAGACGGGGGCCATCGAGGTCCGGCAGACCCTGGCAGGAATGGAGCGGGAGTTTCGCCGCGCGGTCCGGGAGAATGTTCTATCGCGCCTGGTGGTCCTGGCCCTCTTTGTCCTGTCGGTAGTGGCCCTCACCCGCTGGAGCATCGCCCGGCCGATCCGAGCGCTGATGGCGGGGGCCCAAGCGGTGGGCCGGGGAGACCTCGCGCAGCGGATCGAGGTGGCGCGCCGGGACGAGATCGGCCAGCTCGCCGAGGAGTTCAACCGGATGGCCACCAACCTCCAGATGGCGCACGACGAGCTCCTCCACCAGGCGGAGGAGCGTCTGCGGCTGGAGCAAGAGGTGCATCAGGCCCAGAAGCTGGTCGCGGTGGGCATGCTGGCGGCCGAGGTGGCCCACGAGATCGGCACGCCCCTGAACATCATCTCCGGTCGCGCCGAGGTGCTGGAGCGGGTCGTACCGCGGGAGCACCCTGAGCGCCGACACCTGGACGTGATCCTGAAACAGACCGAGCGGATCAGCGGGATCATCCGCGCCCTGCTGGACTACACCCGGCCCCGGCGCCCGAGCCTGCGGGCCGAGGCGATCGTGCCGATCGTCGGCCGCGTGGCGGACCTGTTGCTGGAGCGGAGCCGCCGCCGCGGGGTGCGCCTCGAGCTGGACCTTCCCATCGGCCTCCCGCGCGTCCTGGCGGACCCGGACCAGCTCCAGCAACTCTTTCTCAACCTGTTGCTGAACGCCCTGGATGCCTCGCCGCCTGGCGAAAGGGTCCGGGTGACGACGGGACCGGATCCGCTCCTGCCGGCCGAGGGGCGCGCCGGGATCATCCGCGGCAAGGTGGAGGGACCGTGCCTGGTCATCCACGTGGTGGATGCTGGCAAGGGCCTGACCGCCGAGGAGCTGGACCACGTTTTCGAGCCCTTCTTCTCCACCAAAGGGCGGGGACAGGGGACGGGGCTGGGCCTGCCCATCGTCGAGGAGATTGCGCGCGCCCACCGGGGTGAGGTGGAGATGCTGTCCATTCCGGGACGGGGGACCGAGGTGATCGTCCGCCTGCCCCTGGCCGGGAGCGGCCCGCCGGACCCGGGCGGAAGGACACGGGATTCTGCGGCAGAGGCGGGGGCACATGGAGACTGACGTGTTCACGGAACTGCAGCAGGACGTCGCCCTGCTCCCCAAGGTGCCAGTGGCGACCTACCGGCTCCAGTTCAACCGGGGCTTCACCTTCGAGGCAGCGCGGCAGATGATCCCGTACCTGGAGGCCCTGGGGGTGAGCGACGTGTATGCCTCCTCCTACCTCCAGGCCCGGCCGGGGAGCATGCACGGCTACGACATCGCCGATCACAGCCGGCTGAACCCCGAGATCGGGACGGAAGAGGAGTTCGCGCGGTTTGTCGGCGACCTGCAGGCGCGGGGGATGGGGCAGATCCTGGACGTGATTCCCAACCACATGGGGATCGCCGCCGCGTGTAATCCCTGGTGGAACGACGTCCTGGAGAACGGGCCCAGTTCCGCCTATGCGGAATTCTTCGACATCGACTGGGACCCGGTCAAACCGCAACTGGCCAACAGGGTCCTGCTGCCCATCCTGGGGGACCAGTACGGACAGGTGCTGGAGAAGCAGGAACTCGCCCTGGAGTACGCGGGCGGCGCCTTCAGCCTGCGCTACCACGAGACCCGGCTGCCCATCGCGCCCCGCTCCGCGACCCTGATCCTGGAGCACCGCCTGGAGACCCTGACGGCCACGCTGGGCGAGGGGGATCCCTATCTTCAGGAGTACCAGAGCATCATCACGGCCCTCACCAATCTCCCGGCCCGGACGGAGACGGCGCCGGACCGGGTCCGGGAGCGGATGCGGGAGAAAGAGGTGATCCGCCGGCGCCTGGCGCACCTGACGGAGCGCTGCGAGATCATCCGGGCTTCCATCGAGGAGACGGTCCGGAACTTCAACGGCAAGCGGGGCGATCCCCGGAGCTTCGACCTCCTGGACCGCCTGCTGGACGATCAGGCCTACCGCCTGGCCTACTGGCGGGTGGCGGCCGAGGAGATCAACTACCGCCGCTTCTTCGACATCAACGATCTCGCGGCCATCCGGATGGAGAATCCCGCGGTCTTCCGGGAGGCGCACCGGCTGATCCTGCGTCTGGTGGAGGAAGGGAAGCTAACCGGCCTTCGCCTCGATCATCCAGATGGTCTGTTCGACCCGCCCCGCTACTTCCTGGCGCTCCAGCGAGAGCGGTTCGCCCAGGTGGTCCGCGCCCGCCTCGACCAGCAAGGCGGGGGGGCCGAGCCCGACCGGGAGGCCGCGGTGGCGGTCGCGCTGCAGCGCTTCGACGCGACCTGCCAGCCGGATCCGGCCCGGCCAGGCTGCCGCCCGCTCTACCTCCTGGCGGAGAAGATCCTGGCCCGGGGGGAGCGCCTGCCGATCCACTGGGCCATTCACGGCACCACGGGCTACGAGTTCCTGCACCTGGTGGGGGGCCTGTTCATGGACAGCAGCAACGAGAAGGCAATGACGGCCGCCTACACCGCCTTCACCGGGCAGCGCACCCCCTTCGCCGACCTGGTGTACGAGTCGAAGCAGCTCATCCTGCGGGTCTCCATGTCCAGCGAGCTGAACGTCCTCGGGCACGCCCTCGACCGGTTGTCGGAGCGGAACCGATACTCGCGTGATTTCACCCTCAACAGCCTCACCCACGCCCTGCGGGAGGTGATCGCGTGCTTCCCGGTGTACCGGACCTATATCGACGGGCGGAGCCCGGAGGTGTCGCTCCAGGATCGGGCCTGTGTCGAGGTGGCGGTGGCCTTTGCCAAGCGGCGCAATCCCGCCACCAACGTCTCCGTCTTCGACTTCGTGCGCGACGTCCTGTTGCTCCGATACCCGGAGAATGTCGACCAAACTTACCGCGAGGATCAGCGCACCTTCGTCCAGAAGTTCCAGCAGGTGACCGCCCCCGTCACGGCGAAGGGGGTCGAGGACACCGCCTTTTACCGGTACAACCCTCTCGTGAGCCTGAACGAGGTGGGCGGCGACCCGGACCGGTTCGGGATCTCCGTGGACGAGTTCCACACGCAGTGCCTAGCCCGGCAGGAGAAGTGGCCCGCCGGGCTCTCCGCCACCTCGACCCACGATACCAAGCGCAGTGAGGACGTGCGGGCGCGGATCCAGGTCCTCTCAGAGATCCCGCGGGAGTGGCGGGCGGCAGTGGGCCGCTGGCACCGCTGGAACCGGCGGCACGCAGCCGAGGTGGACGGCCGCCCCGCCCCCGACCGGAACGACGAATACCTGCTCTACCAGACGCTGATCGGGGCCTGGCCCATCGCGCTCATGGAACCCGAGGAGGCTGCGACCTTCACCGCCCGGATCCAGGAGTACATGCTCAAGGCGGCCAGGGAGGCCAAGGTCAATACAAGCTGGATCAATCCGAACGAGGCCTACGATGAGGCACTCCGATCGTTCGTGGCCCGGATCCTGGAGCCGGACTCCGGCAACCGGTTCCTGCCCGACTTCATCAGCTTCCAGACCTTCGTGGCCCGCCTGGGGATGGTCAATAGCCTGGCGCAGACGCTGCTCAAGATCACCGCACCCGGCGTGCCCGACTTCTACCAGGGCACGGAGGTATGGAACTTCAGTCTGGTGGACCCCGACAACCGCCGGCCGGTGGATTTTGCGTCCCGCATCTCCCTTTTGGAGGGCTTGCGGGAGCGCATCGCGATGGGGCACCTGGTGGAATTGGCCCGGGAGCTGGTGGAACAGTGGATGGACGGTCGAATCAAGCTCTACACCATCCACCGGGCGCTGACGTACCGCCGGAGAGCACCCGACCTGTTCCGGGCAGGCGAGTATGTCCCCCTCTCCACGGGTGGCGCGTACGCGGAACACGTCTGCGCCTTCGCGCGCCGGCAGGCGACGACCGCGGTCTTGACGGTGGTCCCCCGCCTGATTGGGGTGCTGACGGACAACGGAGCCCGGCTGCCTCTCGGGACCGAGGTCTGGGGCGATACCCGGGTGCTGTTGCCCAGGGACCTCCCTGCTGGGCCATACCTCAACCTCTTCACCGGCACAGAGGTCAGAACCAGGCCCGTGGACGCGGCGGCGGGCCTCCCGGTCGGAGACCTCCTGGCGGAGTTCCCCGTCGCTCTTCTGGATCTCACGCCCTCTCCGGCGATGGCAGACAGCCGCGGAACCCTCTGATGGAAAAGCTGCGGTTCGTCATGGTCCTGCACAATCACCAGCCGGTGGGGAACGATCCCCGGATCATCGAGGAGGTGGCCCAGGCTTCCTACCGTCCTCTCCTGACAGCCCTGGAGTCCGTCCCGTGGCTCCGCCATGCCCTGCATGTGAGCGGCCCGCTCCTCATATGGATGGAATCGGCCGACCACGCCTACCTGGATCGTCTGGGGACGATGGTGGCACGGGGTCAGGTGGAGCTTTTGACCGGCGGCCACTACGAGCCGATCCTGGCCGCCATTCCCTCGGCAGACCGGGTTGCCCAGGTGGAGGGCCTCTCGGACCGGATCGAACGGCGATTCGGGGTCCGCCCCCAGGGGCTTTGGCTTACGGAGCGCGTCTGGGAACCCCAGATCGTTCCCGACCTCGTGGCAGCCGGGGTCCGCTACGTCTTCATGGACGATCGGGCGTTCATCGCCGCCGGCATTCCGCGCGATCAGTTGACCGCCCATTTCCTGACCGAGGAAGGCGGGGAGAGGCTCATCGTCTTCCCCCTGGACCAGCGCCTCCGGAACCTGATCCCCTGGGCGCCTCCCGAGGAGGCCGGGGCCTACTTGGCCGGCCTGGCCGCTGCCGGACACCGAGTCGCGGTGTTCGGCGACGACGGGGAGAAGTTCGGGGCCTGGCCCGAGACCCACGAGAAGGTCTACGGCGGCGGCTGGCTGAAGGGCTTCCTGGCCGTACTGGAGCGGCTGGCGGATCGGGTGGAGACCTGGCGACCCGGCGATGTGGTGGCCACCACCCCGCCGGCGGGGTTGTGCTATCTGCCGAACTCCTCCTACAGCGAGATGGAGGAGTGGGCGCTGCCGCCAGCGCACGCGGCGGAGATCGCCAGGCTCAGGGACCGCGTGGGAGCCGACGCGGAACGATTCGCCCCGTTCATCCGGGGCAGCCACTGGAAGCATTTCTTCATCCGCTATCCCGAGGCAAACCGGGCCCACAAGAAGATGCTGGCCCTGCGTGCCCGGCTTCCCAGGGGGCGGCGCTGGCTCTCGGCGTGGGACGAGCTGTACGCCGCCCAATGTAATGACGGCTACTGGCACGGCTGGTTCGGCGGGGTCTACCTCCCCCTGCTCCGGCACCAGACGTGGATCCGCCTGGCGCGGGTCGAACGGGCCCTGCGGCGGGGACAGGGCGTCGAGCTGGAACAGCTGGATCTCGACCTCGACGGTCACCCCGAGGTCTGGGCGCATTCGGGGGGTTTCTCGGCACTGCTCTCGCCGCACCTGGGAGGCACCCTCGTGGAGTGGACCGACCTCCGACGCACGGTGAACGTCCTGAACGTGCTGACCCGTCGGCTCGAGTGGTACCATGCCAAGCTCCGTGGGACGGATCCGGCCTGTCTCGTGGCCGCGCCCGGCCAGCAGCCGCCCGATGCCCGGGAGGCCCTGGCCTACGATGTGTGGGATCGCGCTTCCTTCCGCGACCGATTCCTTGGCGGCCCGCCCTCGGCTCAGGCCCTGGCCTATCGGGCCCTGGAGGAACTGGGGGATTTCGCAGAGGCCCCGTACCGCTTGACGATGGAGTCGAACGGCGTGGTCCTGACTCGGGAGGGCATGGTGCGGACGCCCTCGGGCCCCCGCCTGATCGGGCTCCGGAAGACCATCCACTTCGACGCCCGCGGGCGGATCGCGGCCGCCTATCGGCTCGCGGCGGGGGACGGAGAGACATTCGCGCAGTGGTTCGGAGTGGAGCTGAATGTGTTTCTCCCCGGGCTGGTGGACGGTCTCGGAGAGATCCGGGTGGATCGGCAGCGGCTGGATCCCGGGATGCCCGGCGCGGCCTCCGGGAGCGCCTGCATCCTGCGGGAGGGGGCGGCAGGGAGTCGCGAGATACGGATCGCGTGGAGCCGTCCGGCCGAAGTCGCCATGAGCCCGATCCGCACCGTGGCCCAGACCGAGCGGGGGCTCGAGATGACCTGCCAGGGGCACGGCCTGGTCGTCGCCTGGCCGGTCCGGCTCCCCACCGACGGGGACTGGTCCGTGGAGATCTCGGCGAGGATCGCCGGAAGGGAGTAGCGACGCGATGTCGGGGATGAGGACGAATCGGTCTGTCCGGGGCGACGTCAGGACGGTGTGGATCGGAAACGTCCGGCCAGAGCTGGATGGCGGCCGGTTCCCGGTGAAGCGCGAGGTGGGAGACCTCTTCGAGGTCAGCGCCGATATCCTGCGCGAGGGACATGAGGCCCTGGCCGCAGTCCTGAAGTACCGAACGGTCAAGGACACGGAGTGGCACGAGGTCCGGATGGAGCCGCTGGGCAACGACTCCTGGGTTGCCCGGTTCCCCCTGGAAGAGAACACCCGCTACGTCTATACCATCGAGGCCTATCCCGACCCCTACCGGACCTGGGCCGAGGACCTGAAGAAGCGCCTGGCTGCTGGCATGGAGGTGGACAGTGAACTGCTCGAGGGAGCGGAGCTCTTGCGGCGGACGCTGCCCCGCGCGGCGGGAGCCGATCGGAAACGACTGGAGGCGCGACTCGCGGAGTTCGATCACGCGCCCGGCGTGACCGCGCGGGTCCGGATCCTCCTCGATGAGGAGACAGCCGAGCTGATGGACACCTACCCGGATCGGAGCGCGGCCACCCGCTACGATCGGGAGCTGGAGGTAATCGCGGATCGCGCCCTGGCGCGATTCGCCGCCTGGTACGAGATGTTCCCCCGCTCCCAGGGGAGAATCCCGGGGCACCACGGGACGTTCAAGGATTGCATTGACCGGCTGCCGGAGATCGCCGGCATGGGTTTTGACGTCATCTACCTGCCCCCTATCCACCCCGTCGGCAAGAGTTTTCGGAAGGGCAAGAACAATAGCCTCACGGCCGGCCCCGATGACCCCGGGTCCCCCTGGGCCATCGGCAACGAACACGGGGGGCACAAGGCGGTAGAGCCGGCCCTGGGGAGCCTGGAGGACTTCCGGGCCTTCGTCCGGGCGGCCCGCGAAACGGGGATCGAGATCGCGTTGGACTACGCCCTGCAGTGCTCGCCGGACCATCCCTACACGCGGGAGCATCCGGAGTGGTTCTACGCCCGCCCCGACGGGACCATCAAGTATGCCGAGAACCCGCCGAAGAAGTATCAGGACATTTACCCGCTGAACTTCTACTGCCGGGGCCGGGAAGCGCTGTGGGAGGAGATGAAAAGCATCCTCCTCTTCTGGATCGAACAGGGGGTCCGGATCTTCCGGGTGGACAACCCGCACACCAAGCCCATCCCGTTCTGGGCCTGGGTCATCGGCGAGATCCAGGCGGTGTACCCTGACGTCATCTTCCTGTCGGAGGCCTTCACGCGCCCCAAGGTCATGCAGGCCTTGGCCAAGGTCGGGTTCACCCAGTCCTACACCTACTTCACCTGGCGGAACTTCAAAGACGAACTGACCGACTACTTCACGGAACTGACCCAGACCGAAATGGCGGAGCACTTCCGGGGGAACCTATTCACCAACACCCCCGACATCCTGTCGCCCATCCTGCAGCAGGGGGGCCGGCCGGCCTTCAAGATGCGCCTGGTCCTGGCCGCGACTCTGTCGCCGCTCTACGGGATTTACAGCGGGTATGAGCTGTGTGAGAATGAGGCCATCGCGGGGACGGAGGAGTACCTGAACGCGGAGAAGTACGAGATCAAACTGCGGGACTGGAATGCGCCGGGCAACCTCAAGGACTACATTGCGCGCATCAACGCCATCCGCAGGGAGAACCCGGCCCTTCACGAGTACCGCAACCTGCGTTTTTACGAGAGCGACGATGACAATATCCTGTTCTACGGGAAGCGCAGTTACGACGGCCGCAACGCGATACTGGTGGCAGTCAACCTGGATCCCTTTGAGGCCCGCCAGGCCCAGGTGCACGTACCCCTGCTGGAGCTGGGGATCGCCCCGGAGGAGCGGTTCCAGGCGGACGAGCTGATCACCGGAAGCCGCCACCTGTGGAAGGGCCCGGTGCAGACGATCCGGCTGGATCCCCGCGAGGAGCCGGCGGCGATCTTCTGCGTCAGCCGGTTCCCCCACAAGGAGTACGGGACCCCGTGCTACTGAAAATGACCAATTCTCAATGAGCCAATGCGTTCTTGCGTTCTCAGTTCCCATTGGTCATTTGCCATTGGTCATTGGTCAGTACGGCGAACGGAGTGAGCCGTGGATGATCTGTGGTACAAGGACGCCATCTTCTACGAGCTGCACGTCAAGGCCTTCCAGGACGGCAACGACGACGGCGTCGGGGATCTCCGGGGCCTGACGGAGCGGCTGGACTACATCCAGGACCTCGGCGTGACCTGCCTCTGGCTGCTCCCCTTCTACCCGTCCCCGCTGCGGGACGACGGATATGACATCGCCGATTACTATGTCATCTCCCCCCTGTACGGGAAGATGGGCGACTTCCAGCGGTTCCTGGACGAGGCCCACCGCCGGGGGCTCAAGGTCATCGTGGATCTGGTGGTCAACCACACCTCGGACCAGCATCCCTGGTTCCAGGAAGCCCGCCGCGACCCCACCTCGCCCAAGCGACCGTACTACGTCTGGAGCGAGACGGACCAGAAATACCGGGGCGCCAGGATCATCTTTGTGGACACCGAGAAATCCAACTGGACCTGGGATCCCGAGGCCAAGGCCTACTACTGGCACCGGTTCTTCAGCCACCAACCCGATCTGAACTACGACAACCCCGAGGTGCAGCAGGCGATGCTGGACGCCATGCGCTTCTGGCTGGACAAGGGCCTGGACGGGTTCCGCTGCGACGCCGTCCCGTACCTCTTCGAGCGCGAGGGGACCAACTGCGAGAACCTGCCCGAGACCCACGCCTTCCTCAAGCGGCTACGGGCCGCCCTGGACGCCCAGTACCGCGGCCGGATCCTGCTGGCCGAGGCGAACCAGTGGCCCAAGGACGTGCGGCCCTACTTCGGGGACGGGGACGAGTTCCACATGGCGTTCCACTTCCCCCTGATGCCGCGGATGTTCATGGCAGTGCGCAGTGCCGACCGGCGGCCCATCACCGACATGTTCCTGCACACCCCGCCGATCCCGGACACCTGCCAGTGGTGCGTGTTCCTCCGCAACCACGACGAGCTGACCCTGGAGATGTGCACGGACCCGGAGCGGGACTACATGTACTACGCCTATGCCCAGGACCCGATGATGAAGCTGAACATCGGGATCCGCCGCCGGCTGGCCCCCCTGCTGGAGAACGACCGGCCAAAGATCCAGCTCCTCCACAGCCTGCTCTTCACGCTGCCGGGGACGCCCATCATCTATTACGGGGACGAGATCGGGATGGGCGACAACATCCACCTGGGAGACCGGAACGGCGTGCGGACGCCCATGCAGTGGTCGGCGGACCGGAACGCCGGGTTCTCCCGGGCGGACCCGGGGCAGTTGTACAGCCCCGTCATCGCCGACCCCGTGTTCGGCTACCAGGCGGTCAATGTGGAGACGCAGCTCCGGACCCCGTCGTCCCTGCTCCACTGGATGCGGCGCCTCATCGCGGTTCGGAAGACGTCGCAGGTCTTCGGGCGGGGGGGCCTGCGGTTCCTGACCCCCGCCAACACCCGGGTGCTGGCCCACCTGCGGGAGTATCGGGGGGAGACGATTCTGGCCGTCCACAACCTTGCCAGGTCGGCCGAGCCGGTGGAATTGGACCTGCGGGAGTTCCGCGGCACGATCCCCGTGGAGATGCTGGGGGAGGCCCGGTTCCCCCCCATCGGCGAGCGGCCCTACTTCCTGAGCCTGGGGCCGTACGGCTTCTACTGGTTCCGGCTGCACCATCCGGGGACCCGTAGGGAGACCTATGGGATCGAAGATTCCGCCATCTGATTGGCAATTAGGCAACCCCTCCGAAGGCGGGGCAACCTGGCAACCAGGTAGGTCCGTAGTTCCCGATTGCCGGATTGCCGGATTGCCTTGAGTTGGTGACGAGGTGAAGGCCCTGCTCCTCACCCGGGAGTATCCTCCGGAGGTGTACGGGGGCGCCGGCGTGCACGTGGACTACCTCTCCCGGGAGCTGGCCCGCCTGATCCCGGTTGAGGTCCGGACCTTCGGTGACCAGGACATCCGGGATCCACGCCTCGTGGTGCGGGGCCACCGATTCGCTCAGACCGACCCGGAGGACACGCCCGAGAAATTCCTCGTGGCGTTGCAGGCCATCCGTGTCTGCACGAGCTTCGTCGCCCGGCCCATTGACGCCGACGTGGTCCACTGCCACACCTGGTACGCCCAGTTCGGCGGGCTGGTGGCCAAGATCCTCTACGGGATCCCCCTGGTCATCACCGCGCACTCCCTGGAGCCCCTGCGGCCCTGGAAACGCGAGCAGTTGGGGCGCGGCGCCGACCTCAGCCTGTGGATCGAGAAGACGGCCATGGAAGCGGCCGACGCTGTCATCGCCGTCTCGCAGGAGATGCGGGCGGATATCCTCCGCCACTTCGCGGTGGGGCCCGAGAAGATCCACGTCATCGGGAACGGCATCGATACCGAGGAGTACCGGCCGGTGACGAGCCGCGGGCATCTCCAGCGGTACGGGATCGATCCGGCGCGCCCCTCCGTCCTGTTTGTGGGCCGCATCTCCCGGCAAAAGGGAATCCTGCACCTGGTCAACGCGATCCCGCACCTGGACCCCAGCGTCCAGGTCGTGCTCTGCGCCGGGACCCCTGACGAGCCGGAGATCGCCAAGGAGGTCGAGGAGGCGGTCGGCCGGGCCCGGGCCACGCGGGACGGGATCATCTGGATCCGGGAGATGGTGGATCGGCCCACGGCCATCGAGCTGTACTCGCACGCCGCCGTCTTCTGCTGTCCGTCCATCTACGAGCCCTTCGGCATCATCAACCTGGAGGCGATGGCCTGTGAGACGCCGGTGGTGGCCAGCGCCGTGGGGGGCATCAAAGAGGTCGTGGCTCACGGCGAGACCGGCTACCTGGTTCCCCTGGAGCAGCGGGCGGAGAGTCCATTCGAACCCCTCGACCCCGGGCGGTTCTCCCAGGACCTTGCCCGCGCCATCAAAGCCCTCTTGGCCGATGAGGGACTTCGCAAGGCCATGGGCGCCAAGGGTCGTCGGCGGGCCGAAGCTCTCTTCAGTTGGCGCGCCGTCGCCAAACAGGTCCTCGCCCTGTACGGCTCCTTGGTCCGGTGACGGCCCGGGCCATCGGCGCCCATCGGAATTCCCGAGGCAGTGAGGAGAAGAATGGGAACGAAGCCGCGATCCTCCAAGACCTCGCTCGGGCCGGCACGGCGCCCGCGGCGGCCGCGGGCGGTGCAGCCCGAGGAACTGGTGGCCCGGGCGGCCGCGGGCCTTCTCGCCTTCCTGCCTGCTCAGCGCTGGTTCGGGAGCAAGGCGCGGACCCCGGTCAACGCGACCCCTGTGGATCATGCCTTGCTGCCGGGGACGGCGGGGGTCCTGGCCCTGTTCGACGTCACCTTCGCGGACGGAGGCAGGGAGACCTACCTGCTCCCGGTGGTGCCCAACGCAGGCCAGGCCGGAGTGCGCGACGCAATGGACGACCCCGCCTTCTGCGCGGCCCTGGTCGGACAGATCCGGCTCGGCGCCTCCCTGCCGGGCCGCCAGGGGACATTCCATTTCACCCCGACGGAGGTCCTGGCCGAGATCCTGCCCGGACCTCCCGGGAAGGTGACCCGGGTCCGGACCGAACAGAGCAACACGTCAGTCATCTTCGGCGGGAAGGCGATCCTGAAGCTGTTCCGCAAGCTGGAGCCGGGCCCGAACCCGGATTCCGAGATCACGGACTTCCTCACCCGGCGGACTGCCTTTCGCGGCATCGCGCGCCTGGCCGGCTCGATCGCCTACGCGCGATCCGACGGCGACGGGACCACCCTGGCCATCCTTCAGGAGTTCGTGCCGAACCAGGGAGATGCGTGGACGGCCACCCTGGTCCGCCTGGCCGAGTACTACGCCGCGGTCCTGCAAGGGGTGGAGGAAGAGGGGGCGGCCGGCCAGGCCTTTGCGCGCACCCTGGCGGCCGCAGACGCCGAGGAGGCCCGGAACCTGGGAACGCTCACGGGCCGTCTCCACATGGCCCTGGCCTCCGGAGTCGGGGACCCGGTCATGGCGCCGGAACCCATCGAGGCAGCCGATGTGGCGGCCTGGCAGGCGGGAATGCAGGCCTCCCTGGACCGGGTGATGGGGACGCTGGCCTCGGCGCTCGAGAGTCTCGCGGTTCCGGTGCGCGAGACGGCCCGCCAGGTCCTGGACCTCGCGCCCCGCTTCCGCAGCGAGCTGGAGGCCCTGCAGAGCCTGGGCGAGGGCGTGACCAAGATCCGGGTCCACGGGGATTACCACCTGGGGCAGGTCCTCAAGACCCGGGAAGGCTTCGCGATCCTGGACTTCGAGGGCGAGCCGGCGCGCCCGCTGGAGGAGCGGCGCACCAAGCAGTGCGCCCTGAAGGACGTGGCGGGAATGTTCCGCTCCTTCGACTACGCCGCCCACGTCGGTCTCTTCGCCGCGGACGAGGCGGCGCCCGAGGAGGCCGGCCTGGCCGAGCGTCTGACGC
>Ga0155960_1153_pt1 | contig 16052 bp, 19 predicted proteins | sample RifCSPlowO2_02_FD_107614 | JGI IMG/M metagenome (GOLD analysis project Ga0155960, IMG submission 107614) | candidate division NC10 bacterium RIFCSPLOWO2_02_FULL_66_22
TACGGTGTGAAGGTGACCGATGACTTCCTGGCCCCCTGAGCACCAGGACAGGGCGCCGACGATCCGGTGTTGGAAAACTGAACTGCCAAATCTCCCCAGGGTTCACTTCGGCCATCGCTGAGCCCTCAGGATGGGTTCAAACTCATCGGACGTGACCGGATGTCGCTTGTACCCCTCGCGATGCCGCCGGACGTTCTCTTCGAGGGCCCGGCGTTTCAGCCACAATTCCAAGGCTTCCTGAATAATTTCGGAACGCCGCCGCCGTTCTGGCTTCACCGCAGCGTCAACAGCCTTCAATAGGGATTCATCGATACGAATTGAGATGATCCTTCGCATGGGAATCATAATACCCGTTGCATGACAGTTCGTGAATATGAATCTTCGTGCATATTCCGGAGGGGCATTTCAGCTCAGAAGTGCCGACTCCTCCAGTTGCGGGCTGATAGCCTGGTATGGAGGGAAGTGACGGATCAGGGGAGAGTGTCGAGGATGCGGCGGGCGGCGGGGCCGATGTCGGCTAAGTGCTCGACGACGTGCACCCCGGCCTCACGCAGGGCGGCGATCTTCCCCTCGGCCGTGCCCATGCCCCGCGAGATGATGGCGCCGGCATGGTGGAAGGGCATTCCGATGCCGGGTGCCGAGCTACAGGGAGCGGAATTGTTCCTCGGTGAAGCGGGCCTGCTTGAGGATCTTGCGGAACGTCCCAGTCGGTAGAGTGCCTGGGTGCATTGCGACGTATGTCTGTCGGCCGTCCGGATGTCGAAGGATCTTATGGCTGCCCGCCTGCCTTACCTCGACGAACCCTGCGCGGAGCAATTTCGCGAGGACTTCACGGGCGGAGTAGGGCATCGGCGACTTCGATCTGGGCGATCAAGGATTTCCCTTCGGTCGGGACAGGCTCGCCGTGCGCCCGCTTCTCTGCAACCCATCCTTCAACAAGTTCCTGGGCGGCCGCAAGCGCTCCTTCAACTCCCTGGCCGTGGGTCGTCAAGTCTAGGGCCGGGATGTGGGCGTAATAATACCCCTCAAATTCGGGCTCGTTCACCGGCTCAAGAAACACCGAGTATCGCAACGATTGCTCCCTTCAACGAGCGCTGCGGAACGCCTCGCTTGCTCCATCATCCAATGTCATTCTTTCACATTTCAGCATCCTGGGTCAAGCCACCACGGAGATGAGCAGACGCACGATCAGAGGCCTTCCGGGATCCGGCGGGCGGCGGGGCCGATGTCCCCCAGGTGCTCGACCACGTGAACGCCGGCCTCGCGCAGGGCGGCGATCTTGCCCTCGGCCGTGCCCATGCCCCGCGAGATGAGGGCGGCGGCGTCCTCTTCGTTGCTCGTCCCGATCTCCCCGAACAGCGCCAGCATCTTCGTCTCCGGGTCCCGCTCGAACAAGGGCAGCAGCTCGCTCCAGGTCGCTCCCACGAAGGCGTCACCCCCTACGCTAATGGCTGACGGCTTCTTTTGCACGGACTACTGTTTGCCCTGGATCTTCGCCAGGAACCGGTCGCGGGTGACGATCATCCGGTGATGGCGACACTCGCCGATCTTGTTCTGGGGATCATGGGCGACCACGGTGAAGGTGAGCCTCCGTCCTTCGATCGCCACCAGTTCGGCCTCGGCAGAGACGTCGACGCCGACGAGGGTAGCGGCGAGGTGTGACACGTCCAGCCACGTCCCCACGGTGGTCTCGCCCGGGGCCAGACATCCGGCCACGGCGTTCACCGCGGCCGTCTCCAGCAGGGCCACCAGGCTGGGCGTCCCGAAGACCGGAACGTCGCCGCTGCCCCAGGCCTCGGCAGTCTTGTCGTGGGTGACCCGCATGGTGGCTCGTCCGCGCAGTCCGATCTCCAAGATCATCGCCTTCGCGAATTCAGAGAGTCTTGCGGGATTCGGGGGGGGCAGCGCGGCATGAGGTCACTGAGCGGTCCAGCCGCCATCCACCATCAGGAGGTGGCCGGTGACGAGGTCCGAGGCCGGAGAGGCCAGGTAGATCGCCGCGCCCACCACGTCCTGCACCTCGCCGGCGCGGCCCAGGGGGATCTTGGCCAGCATCCGGTCATAGGCCACGGGGTCGTCCTGAACGAACCGGGTCAGGTCCGTGCGGATCAGCGTGGGGCCGATGGCGTTGACGTGGACGTTGAAGGGGGCCCATTCCAGGGCGAGCGCCTTCGTGAGGAGGGTGACTCCGCCCTTGGTCATGCTGTACACCGACCGGGGCGCCGCCCCCACGATCCCGAGGGTCGAACTGATATTGATGATCTTTCCGGTCCGGCGGGCGACCATCGTTCGGCCCACCGCCTGGGCACAGAAGAAGAGGCCCTTCAGGTTCACCGCTACGTGTTCGTTGAAGTTGTCCTCGGTCACCTCGAGGGCCGGCAACGGTTTGTTGATTCCCGCATTGTTCACCAGGATGTCAATCTGGCCGAAGGTCCGGAGGGCCGCGCCCACGCCCGCCTGGATGGATTCAACGGACCCGACATCCACGGCGGCGACCTCGGCCTTCCGACCGCGGGCGCGAACCTCGCGCGCGACGGCTTGCAGGTCGGCCAGCGTTCGGCTGCACAGGAAAAGATCGGCGCCGCTCTCCGCCAGGCCCAGGGCGATAGCCCGTCCGATGCCGCGGCTGGCGCCGGTCACGAAGGCCGCCTTTCCCGAGAGATCAAAACCGCTGTAGGCCATGTCTCTTCCTCTCAGCGTCCTTGGAATTTCGGTGGGCGTCGGGTCAAAAACGCCTCCAGGCCTTCCTTGAAATCCCGGCTGCTGAAGCCCTTGACGAAGTGCTGCTGGATCTCCCGAGGGGGTCGCCGGTGGCCCTCGATGGCGATCCAGTTTACCGCCTGCTTGGCGTGGCGGATGGTGAGCGGCGCATTGGCGCCGATCTGGCGCACCAGGGAGAGGGTGAACCCTTCCAGTTCGGCGTCAGGCACCACATGATTGACCAGTCCCACCTGGAGGGCTCGCCGGGCGTCCAGGGGCTGCCCGCCGAACAGGATCTCCTTCGCCACGGCCGGTCCCACCAGGCTGACGAGGCGGGCAGCTGCGCTGGGATTCACGGCCGCGCCCAGCTTGGCCGCTGGGATGCCCAGCTGTGCCGACTCCCCGGCGATGCGCAGGTCGCAGGCGGCCGCGATGTGACATCCCCCGCCCATGGCATAGCCCTGGATCATGGCGACCACCGGCAGCGGGCACCGCACCAGGCTGTCCAGGGCGCGCACGACCAGGGTCTCGTAGGCGCGGGCCATCTTCGGGTCGGTGAAGCGGGGCAGCTCGCTGATGTCGGCGCCCGAGGCGAAGGCCTTGCCGCCGACGCCGCTCAGGACGATGGCCCGAACGGTGCGACGGCCCTGGAGGCGGCGCACGAGCTTCGGCAGATCGCCCCACATCCGGCTGGTGATGGCGTTGCGCACGTGGGGCCGGTTGAAGATGACGCGGGCGTAGGTTTCGCTCTCTTCGACCAGGATCTCCGTCGCCAGTTCTTTCATGACCGCACCTCAATCGGCCGGGAAGAGGGGTCCGGCCCCTCGGCATCCGCCGACGCTCAGCCGGGGAGGACCGCCTCGGTGATGAGATCGCCCATCCGGCGAGTCCCGACGATCTGTGTCCCGGGCTGCTGGATGTCCGGCGTCCGGTAACCCCGGTCCAGCACGCGGCTCACGGCGAACTCGATGGCGGCCGCGGCCGCCCCGGCCTTCAGCGAGTACTCCAGCAGCATGGCGGCCGAGAGGATGGCCGCGATGGGGTTGGCCTTGTCCTGCCCGGCGATGTCCGGCGCGCTCCCGTGGATGGGCTCGTACAGGCCCACGCCGTTGCCCAGGCTCGCCGAGGGCAGGAGGCCGATGGAGCCGGTGAGCATGGCGGCCTCGTCGCTCAGGATGTCCCCGAAGGTGTTCTCGGCCACGATCACGTCGAAGGCCTTGGGCTGCCGCACCAGTTGCATGGAGGCGCTGTCCACGTACATGTGGTCCAGGCGAACCTCGGGGAAGGCCACGCCGACCTCGGTCACGATGCGCCGCCAGAGTTCCGAGCTGGCCAGGACATTGGCCTTGTCCACGGAGGTGAGGTGCTTGCGCCGCCGCCGGGCCGCCTCGAAGGCGACCTTTGCGATCCGCTCGATCTCCGGCCGCGTATAGATCAGGGTGTCCACCCCCCGCTCACCCTCGGGTCCCGTCTGGATGCCTTTGGGCTGACCGAAGTACAGGCCCCCCGTCAGCTCCCGGACCACCAGGATGTCCACGCCTTCGATGACTTCCCGCTTCAGGGTCGAGGCGTCTGCCAGGGCTGAAAAGAGCCTCGCAGGACGGAGGTTCGCATACAGATCGAACGCCTTGCGGAGGGTCAAGATCCCCTGCTCCGGGCGCACCTTGCGTGGCAGGGTGTCCCAGCGCGGACCGCCCACCGCGCCAAACAGGATGGCATCGGCCTGCCGGCAGACGGCGAGAGTCTGATCGGGGAGGGGCGTGCCCACGGCATCGTAGGCGCCCCCGCCGATGGGCGCCTCCTGGAACTCCAGTGTCAGATGGAAACGCTCGGCGATCGCGCGGAGAACCTTCACTGCCTCGCGCGTGACCTCCGGACCGATGCCGTCACCGGGCAGCACAGCGATGGTAGCCATGGGGCTCCTCTTCAGGTGGGACGGCCGATGCCTCCGCCGCGTGCGTCAGCCCCACAGCCCGTCCTCGCCATGGGTATCAAGGGGACAGATCGGATGCCCTGCGGTCGTCCACCGGGTCCGGTTGGAGGGGCAGGCGGGTCTGCGGCGGCTCCGCGAGTGCGGGCCCGTACCTTCTAGCACGCAGGGAGAAACGCGGTCAAGCCCAATCCGACGTGTCACAACGCTTCCCAGTCTCATCCGGGCCCCCATGTTGACGCACCTCGGGGATCATGCTATCAGCAGAGTCGCGACCCGCTGGCGCCCGGATGGAGAGAGGAGGCATGTCTGCCTCCGCCATCCCTCTGGCCTCTGGCCTCTGGCGATTCGCGTGGTTCAAGGCGAGGAGGTGACATGCGCGTGCAGACGGCGGAGTTTCTTTTGAGCGCGGGGCGGCCGGACCAGTTCCCGAGGGGCCCCTGGCCTGAGATCGCCTTCGCCGGTCGGTCCAACGTCGGAAAGTCGTCCATGATCAACCGGCTGCTCTCGCGCCGGAACCTGGCACACACCAGCTCCACGCCCGGCCGGACCCGCACCATCAACTTTTACACGGTGAACGAGCAGTGCCTGATCGTGGACCTGCCGGGGTACGGCTATGCCAAGGTCTCGCGTGCCCTGAAGGACGCCTGGTGGGACCTGGTGGAAGGCTACCTCACGGAGCAGCCGCAGCTCCGCGGCGTGATTCACATCGTGGATGCCCGCCACCTCCCCACGCCCCTGGATCAGGAGCTGCAAACGTTCCTTCGCGCCGTGGGCCTGGCCTCCCTGGTGGTCCTCACCAAGGCGGACAAGGTCCCCCGGGGAGAGCGGCCGGCCGTGCGCGCCGCGGCCGCCAGGGCGCTGGATCTGCCGACCCCCGACGCGGCCCTCTTCTTCTCCGCCGAAACAGGTGAGGGGGTCCCCGAGCTCTGGCGCGCCATCGAGGAGCGCCTCCGCGCCCCGGCCCGCCCCGCGGGCGCCGCCGGACAGGGCGCGACGGGGCGGCGGAGGAATCGAGATTCGCATTGACGGTCCGCAGGACGCCTGCTAGAGTCACGCATGTGTGGCGGCCGGGCCTGGCCCGGCCGTTGGCTTCTCGCGACGAGGGCGAGAAACGATGCGGCAAACGATGCGGCAGATGATGGCAATGGCGTGGGCGGTGGGCGCGGTGCTGACCGTAGGGCTCCTGCCCGGCTGTGCCGAGGTCATGGTGCAGCAGGGCGGGGGGCGCGTGTCCGAGGCGGGGCGGGCGGGCCTCGCCGCGTCGCTGGTGCGCATGGACCGCCGCGTGGATCAGCGGGCCTATCACGCCTACATCCGGAGCGTCTGGGCGGAACTCCAGGGGGATCTGGACGAGGCGGTGCGGTGGGAACTGGAGGCCCAGCGGTACGACCCGAGCTCGCTGCAGCTGCGGAGCCACCTGGCCGCGCTCCTGCTGAAGAAGGGGGATTACCGGGCCGCCCTGCTGGAGGGCGAAAGGATCCTGATCCTCGACTCGAATCACATCCAGGCCCACCTGCTGATGGCCGCGGCCTACCAGGGACTGCGGAACGTGCGCGGCGCGGAGAAGGAGTACCAGGAGGTCATCCGCCTGGATCCCCGGCGCACCGACGCGTACGTCTTCCTGGGGAACCTCTACCTCGAGACGCGCAATTTCCCGGAAGCCATCCAGACCTTCGAGGCCCTGGCCACGGTGGACCCCAACGGTCACCTGGCGCGCTACAGCCTGGGTCGCATCTACCTCGAATTGAAGGAGCCGGCGAAGGCCCAGGACTCCTTCCAGGCGGCCATCGATCGGAACGACGACTTCGATCCGGCCTGGGTCGGGCTGGCCACGAGCTTCGAGGTCCAGGGCCGGTACGAGGATGCGGCCCGGGTGTACGAGCGCGCCCTGGCGGCTGATCCCCAGAATCGGGAATTCCGTGAGCGGTTGGCCCAGGTCCATTTACGCCGCGGCGACCTGGATGCCGCCCTGGCCGCCTACGAGGAGCTGCGGAAGGCCGACCCGAGCAACCTGATGCTGCTCACGCGCGCCGGGCAGATCCTGGCAGAGAAGAAACAGTTCGACCGGGCCATGGCCATCTTCCAGCAGGTGCTCCTGAAAGAACCGGCCAACGGCGAGGCGCGCTTCGCCCTGGGCCTCACGCTGGAGGAGTTGAAGCGGTACGACGAGGCCCTGGAGGTCCTGGACAAGCTCGCGCCCCAGGATGGCCGGTACGTGGATGCCCTCCTGCACCGCGGGTACATCTACGGCCAGCAGGAAAAGTTCGACCAGGCCATGACCGTCTTCAGCGAGGCGGCGCGCCTGCGCCCGCGCGAGGGAAACGTCCCGTACCTTTTGGGCATCACCTACCTCCAGAAAAAGGACTACCCGCAGGCCATCCTCCAGTTCGAGAAGGCCGTGGCGCTGGATCCTGCCAATCCGCAGTTCCTCTACCAGCTGGGTGCCGCGCTGGAACGGAACCGCCAGTTGGATCGGGCCGAGGCCGCCTTCCGCAAGGTGCTGGAGCTGGATCCCAAGCACGCCGACGCCTACAACTATCTCGGCTACATGTTCGCCGAGGAAGGGATCAAGCTGGAGGAGTCGATAGCCCTGGTGAAGAAGGCCCTGGAGCTCGAGCCGGAGAACGGCGCCTTCATCGACAGCCTGGGCTGGGCCTATTTCAGGCTGGGGCGGATCGACGAGGCCCTGGCCGAACTGCTCCGGGCCGTGAAGTTTTCCCGCCGGGACGATGCCACCGTCCGCGAGCACTTGGGGGAGGCCTATTCCAAGAAGGGCATGCTCCAGGAGGCCATCCGGGAGTGGGAACGCTCGCTGGAACTGGACGGAAGCAACGACGCCCTCCGCAAGAAGCTCGAGGACGCCCGCCAGCGCACCTCGCGTGACGCCCCCCGCACCATTCAATGATTCCGCAGGCCCGCCCGCTGGCCGGAGCAGCCCCGCTGCTCCTGCTCGCGGGGCTCCTGGTCGCGGCTTGCGCGGTGGTGCCTGAGCCGCCACGGCCTGCGCCATCCGGCCTGACGGACCGGCCGGACACGCTCTTGGATCGGCTGGCGGCCGACGAGGCGGCCGTCATCACCCTGCGTGGTCTGGCGAGCGTCCGGTACGACGGACCGGCGGGCAGCGGGTCGGGCACCCAGGTCATCGTGGTGGCCCTGCCCGACCGCGCCCGGCTGGAGGCCCTGAGTCCGATGGGGACCGCGGTCCTGATCCTGGCCATCCGGGGGGACCTCCTCACGGCGCACGCCCCGACGCAGCACGAGTACGCCGTCGGGCGGGCTACCCGCGAGACCCTGGGTCGGCTGGCCCGGCTTTCGATACCGCCCGGGCCGCTCCTGCGGCTTCTGGTGGGCCTGCCGCCGCTTCCCATCCGGCCGGGCGATCCCCGGGTCCGCGTGACCGTGGAGGCCGCCAGCATCCGGGTGGAGTCCGTGGACGGCGCGTTCTGGCAGCGGATGTGGATGGGTCCCGACGGAGCCTGGGTCGAGCGGGGGGAGCTGGGGGAGGCGGCCGGCCTCCTCCTGCGCTTCCAGTTCGGCGAGCGCCGGCGGCTGGACGGCGCGACGGTTCCCTTCGGGGTTCAGCTCGAGGAGGTCACCGCCGGAACCACGCTGGTCATCCGGTACGAAACCGTGCGGCTCAACGAGCCGGTGGAGTCGTGGCTGTTCGAGCTCCCGCGACCGGCGGATGGGCGGACCCGCATCCTTGATCTGGGCGGCGGGCCCCCGCCCTAGGATACGGCCCCGTGGATGAACTGGTCATCTCCTCCCCAGCCAAGATCAACCTCTTCCTGGAGGTGGTCGGTCGCCGCCCCGACGGCTTCCACGAAATCGAGTCCGTGATGCAGCAGGTGGACCTGTGCGACCAGGTCCACCTGCGCCGGAGCCCGCGCGACATTCGGGTCAGCGTGGCGGGGGCCGAGCTGCCGCCGGGTCGCGGAAATCTGGCGTACAAGGCGGCCGCCCTGATCCTGGAAACGGCCGGGCATCGGGGTGGGGTGCATATCCACCTGGAGAAGCGCATCCCGGTGGCGGGAGGCCTGGGGGGCGGATCGAGCAATGCCGCGGCCGTGCTGGTGGGGCTCAACCGCTTGTACGATCTCGGCCAGTCCCGGGAGACCCTGTACACGCTCGGGGCCCAGCTGGGGAGCGATGTCCCCTTCTTCCTGAGCGATGGGCTGGCGGTCGCCACGGGACGGGGCGAGGTGCTGATCCCGCTCTCACCCTGGCCGCCGCAGTGGCTGGTCCTGGCGAATCCGGGGGTGCCGATCTCTACCGCCTGGGCCTACCGGGAGGCGAGTTCAAAATTGACAGACTGGCAGCGACGCGCTACTATCCACACTTTCATTGCTGGCGGTCGCCTCGCCTGGCCGCCCACCTGGGCGTTCAATCGCCTGGAGGCGGTGGTCCTGCCCCACCGGGGCGAGGTTCGGGCCCTGAAGGCCCTCCTCCGGGAGGGCGGGGGGTCGCCGGTCCTCATGTCCGGCAGCGGGGCGTCGCTGTTTGCCGTGGTACCCGACGCCGGGATCGGCCACGCCCTGGCAGCCCGGGCGCAGGCGAGCGGGGCCTTCGCCGCGGCCGTCACGACGCTGCCGCACAACCCGATCCTGACCGCCATGGCGTGAGGCCGCCCGGAGGCGCAGGCTGCCCTGGGCGACGCCGGGCGGGGCGGGGGATGGCTCCGTCGCGCGGGGATCTCGTGCGTGCACCGGACGTCGCGATTGGGGCGTGGCCAAGCGGTAAGGCTCGGGACTTTGGATCCCGCATCCGGAGGTTCGAATCCTCCCGCCCCAGCCAGCGTGCTGCCAATGCCGGGGAATCCATGCAGGTCAACCGAATCCATGCCGGTCCCCCAGGGAGAGAGAAAGGCCATGCCCGCTGAACTGGTGTTGACCGCGGGAAGCGCACACCCGCACCTGGCGCAGGAGATCGCGGACTCCCTGGGGACGCGCCTGGCCGAGGCGGAGGTGTCCCAGTTCTCGGACGGCGAGGTGTTCGTGCAGGTGAACCAGAACGTCCGCGGCGCCGATGTCTTCGTCATCCAGCCCACCTGCCCGCCGGTCAACCAGAACCTCATGGAGCTCCTGATCATGATCGATGCCCTAAAGCGGGCGTCGGCCTTCCGGGTCACGGCGGTCATTCCGTACTACGGATACGCGCGGCAGGACCGGAAGGTGCAGCCCCGGGTCCCCATCACCGCCAAGCTGGTGGCGGACCTGATCACCGCTGCGGGGGCCCACCGGGTTCTGACCATGGATTTGCACGCCGGGCAGATCCAGGGCTTCTTCAACATCCCGGTGGATCATCTGTTCGCGGCGCCGGTGCTGCTGCAGTACTTCCAGCAGCGGCTGGCGCAGCAAGCCTGGGGAGACCTGGTGGTGGTGGCCCCCGACGCCGGCGGTGTGGAGCGGTCCCGGGCCTTCGCCAAACGGCTGGGAACGTCGCTGGCCATCATGGATAAGCGCCGGACCGGGACCAACGAGTCCAAGATCATGCACGTCATCGGCGATGTGCGGGACCGGGACGTGATCCTGCTGGACGACATCATCGACACCGCCGGGACCATCATCCAGGCCGTCTCCGCCCTGAAGGAGGAGGGGGCCCACCGGATCCTGGCGAGCTGCACGCACGCGGTGCTCTCGGGGCAGGCGATCGAGCGGCTGGAGGCGTCGGTGATCGAGGAAGTGGTTGTCACCAACACCATTCCGCTCCGCGAGGATCAGCAGAGCAAGAAGATCACGGCCCTGTCGGTGGCCCCGCTCCTGGCGGAAGCGATCCACCGCATTCATACCGAGACCTCGGTCAGCTCGCTCTTCGTCTGAGGACGAGGCGGCGCGTCGCCCGGGAGGGCAGGCACGCGCTGGCAGGCCCTTCCCCCGCCACGATCCGCGGCGCGCGGGGGGGCCCGTGGCGCCTGGGTATCGGACGCACGGCGCGTGAGGGTTCTCGGCCGCGGAGGAGGCGACCGGGACCGCAGTCGGCAATCGTCACTCAGTGGTTGGAGGCACGCATGGCAAGTGTGGACCTGAAAGGCCAAGTCCGAACCGTCGTCGGGAAATCGGGGGCAAAGCGATTGCGCCGGGCTCGGCGAATCCCCGGCGTCGTCTACGGCGGTGCGCGGGGCTCGGTCCCCGTGGTGGTGAACCCGCAGGAACTGCTCTCGGCCCTGGAGGCCGGCGAGAACGTTCTGATCAACCTGTCCCTGGATGGGGCCGATGGGACCCAGACCTGCACGGTGATCCTCAAAGAGCTGCAGATGGATCCGGTCAAGGGGCGACCGCTCCACGCCGATTTCCAGGAGATCTCCATGGAGCGGAAGATCCGGGTGGAGATCCCCTTGGTCCCGACCGGCGAATCCGTGGGAGTGAAGGGCAAGGGCGGCATCCTGGAACAGCCGCTGCGCCAGCTCTTCGTCGAATGTCTCCCGTTGAACATTCCGGATCGCATCACGGTAGACGTCTCGGCTCTGGATATCGGTGACGCCATCCACGTCCGCGACCTGACCGTGGCGGAGGGCGTCCGGATCCTGGAGGATGCCGGCCGGGTCGTGGCATCGGTCGTGGCCCCGGCGGCCGAGGAAGTGGTGGCCCCGGTGGAGGAGAAGCCGGCCGAGCCCGAGGTGGTGGGCAAGAAGGAGAAGGAGAAGGCGGAGGCAGAGGCCGAGCCGGAGACCAAGGAGACCAAGACGAAGGCCGAGGCCAAGACGAAGTAGGTGGGGGCGATTCGGGAGGTGGACTGGCTCGTGGTGGGGCTGGGGAACCCCGGCCCGGAGTACGCGCGCACCCGGCACAACGTGGGGTTCCAGGTGGTGGAGCGGCTGGCGGTCGAGGCGGGGACCTGCTTCGGCGCGGGTCGCTTCCAGGCGGCCGCGGCGGCGGCGGATCTGTCCGGCATCCCCATCATCCTGCTCAAGCCACACACCTTCATGAATCTCAGCGGGCCCTGCGTGGCGGGCTGGCTGGAGGCGGTGGGGCTGTCGCCGGAGCGGTTGGTGGTGGTCCACGACGACCTGGATATTTCGCTGGGATGGCTCCGGGTCACGGGGGGCGCGGGCGCGGGCGGACACCGGGGTGTCCTCTCGATCCAGGAGGCCCTGGGGATCCAGGACTTTCCCCGGGTCCGGGTGGGGATCGGGCGCCCGCAGGAAGGCCAGGACGCGGTCGACCGGGTCCTGGAGGAATTCACGCCGGAGGAACTCCCGGCGGTGGCGGAGATGCTGGAACGGGCGGCCGGGGCCGTGCGGACGCTGATCTGCCACGGACTGGTCTCGGCCATGGATCGATTCAACGGTCGGTCGCGCGCCTCCGGCGCGTCGGCATGAGGAACTAGCACACGGGAAGGGAGGTGACAGCTTGCGCTCGTACGAGGTGATCTTCATTCTGGATCCCGCCTTGGGGGATGATGGGGTGGACGCGGCCATCGCCGCCGCCAGCGGTATCGTGACCAAGGAGGGGGGCGAGGTCGCTGAGGTCCAGAAGTGGGGCAAGAAGCGCCTGGCCTATGAGATCAAGAAGCGACGGGAAGGACACTACGCGTTCCTGCGGCTCCGGGCGCCGGTGAAGGCCGTGACCGAACTGGAGCGGCATCTGCACATCGCCGAATCGGTGCTGAAGTTCCTGACGGTGCTGGCGCCGGCACTCCGGCGCAGGCCCGTCAAGGCGAAGGCGTCCGCACCGGCTCCCAAGGAATCGGACACCCACGGCATGACCGTGGGTGTCCATGGCGAGGCCGTGGGGTCCCGGCGGACCGGTGCGGAGGTCCAGGAGGCCTGATCGTGGCCAGTTTCAACAAAGTCATCCTCATGGGGAACTTGACCCGGGATCCTGAGCTCCGCTATATCCCCAGCGGAGCGCCGGTGTGCAACTTCGACCTGGCGGTCAACCGGTCCTACACGACCCAGGGCGGGGAGCGGCGGGACGAGGTGTGCTACATCACCATCGTCGTGTGGGGCAAGCAGGCGGAGAGCTGCGGCGAGTATCTCGGCAAGGGCCGGACGGTCCTGGTCGAGGGCCATCTGCAGCAGCGGTCCTGGGAGACGCCGGAGGGGCAGAAGCGCTCCAAGCACGAGGTCGTGGCGGAGCGCGTGCAGTTCCTCGGCCCCCGGAAGGCGGCCGAGGGTCCCGCCGCCGGCGAGGATCAGGCGGAGCCCCCGCGGGCGCCCGAGCAGGACGAGGTTCCATTCTGATTCCGGTCGGGCCCCCGGGAGCGGACGCCCCGAGAGGGAATTGAGCCCCCGCCGCTCTGCGCGCGGGCGGCAGGAGCGAGACACGTGCTGAATAAACGGCGAACCTACCGACGCCAGAAGGTCTGCAAGTTCTGCCTGGACAAGGTCCTGCAGGTGGACTTCAAGGACGTGAAGCGGCTGCGCAATTACGTGAGCGACCGGGGGAAGATCATCCCGCGGCGGATCTCGGGGAACTGCGCCCGCCACCAGCGGCAACTCACCATTGCCATCAAGCGGGCGCGGAGCATCGCTCTCCTGTCCTTCGCGGCGGAGCTGGCCTAGACCTGCCACGGATGGGATCGGTGGAAGCGGAGGTGCGGGTGGTTCACACGCGATGGCTGGCCATGGCCGCGGAGGTCATCCTGGCCGCCCTCGTGGTGGTGGGCGTGCTGGCCTCGGGGAGTGTCTTCCCGATCCTGGGCGTGTTCCTCAGCCTGCTGTCCCCGCTGCCCTTCGTGCTCCTCCGGCTGCGGCATGGGTTCCCCGGCCTCGCCCTGGCCTTGGCCCTCACGACCGTGGCATTGGGTGGACTCACCTCGGCGCAGCAGGGGCTGGCGTTTCTCCTGGAGTACGGGCTCCCCGCGATCCTCCTGGCGGAAGGGCTGCGCCGGGCCAGCCGACCCGAGGTCGTGGTGACGGGCGTGGCCGCCCTCCTCACGCTGGGAGGGGTCGGGGTCCTGGTCCTGGCGTCGGACCAGTGGGCCCGGCCGCTGGCCGCCGTCTCGCAGCACGTGGAAGCGCTCCTGGGGAACATGGAGGCCTTCACGGCGCGGGTGGGGCTGACCGGGGAGGGGCCCCCGCCGCTGGTCGGATCGGCGGGGATGCTCCGGACCTTTCTGCTGATGGCGTTCCCCGGCCTGTTCTTCGCGGGGAGCCTCCTTACGGCCTCGGGCTACATGCTGCTCCTGCGCAGCCTGATCCAGCGGTGGCCCACCCAGCTCGGCGGGCTGACCCCGCCGCCGTTCCGGTGGGAGCTTCCCGAACTCTTGGTGTGGGCGTTCATCGGGGCGGGCACCCTCTATCTCACGGGCCTGCCCTGGCTCCAGGCCGTCGGGCTGAACGTCCTCATCATCCTGCTCGGCCTGTATTTTCTCCAGGGGCTGAGCATTGCCGCGTTCCTGTTCCAGCGGTTCCACCTCCCCCGGGTCCTGGCGACCCTGTCGGTGCTGCTGCTGTTGTTCCAGCCGTTCCTCACGCTGCTGGTCGCGGGAGTGGGACTGTTCGACGTGTGGTTTGCCTTCCGGCGCCTGAGCGTGCCCAAGACGCCCGGACGGACGTAGGACGGAGAGCGGAGAGCCGCGAGCCGCGAGCCGAGAGTCGGGAGCCGAGAGGCGGTCGAAGAAGGCCGATTGCACCGCGTACAACCACGACATGACATGGTAAACGGAGCGTGCCCATGAAAGTCATCCTGATGCAAAAGGTCGAGCGCCTGGGAGAGCCGGGGCAGCAGGTGGAGGTGGCGGACGGGTATGCCCGCAACTACCTCCTGCCCAAGCAGTTGGCCGTCCCGGCCACGCCGGGCCACGTGAAGTCCCTGGCGCAATTGACGGCCCAGAGCAAGAACCGGGAGGAACGGGCCAAGCACGAGGCGGCCGCCCTGGCGGAGCGGTTGGCCGCGGTTCAGGTCACCCTGGGACGGCGGGCGAGCGAGGAGGAGACGGCCGGCCCGGGCGATGCGGCCGCTCCCGCTGCGCCCGCGGCGGACGCCCCCCGCCCGGGCGGGGTCGCGCGTCCCGTGCGACTCTTCGGCTCGGTGACCGCCCAGGACATCAGCGAGGCGCTGTCCGCCCAAGGCCTGACCGTGGACAAGAAGCAGATTCTCCTGGCCGAGCCGATCAAGACACTCGGGGCGCACCGGGTCCCGGTGCGCCTGCACGCCGAGGTGGTGGCGGACCTGACCGTCACGGTCGAGCGCGAGGCCTGAGGCCTCCCGATTGGTCACGCATCCCCATGCCCGAACCGGCGCTCATCTCCGACAGAATCCCCCCGCAGAACCTGGAGGCGGAGATCTCCATCCTGGGGGCCGTGCTCCAGGATCCGGCAGCCCTCCTGAAGGCCATGGAGGTGCTCCGGGCCGCCGACTTCTACAAGGAGGCCCACCGGAAGATCTTCAGCGCGTGCATCGATCTCTTCGAGCGGAACGAGCCCGTGGACCTGGTGACGCTGGCCAACGAGCTCATGCGCCGCAAGCAGCTCGAGGAGGTGGGCGGGGCCAGCGCCTTGAGCAGCCTGGTGGACGCCGTGCCGACGGCGGCCAACATCGCCTATCACGCGCGGATCGTGAAGGACAAGGCCCTCCTGTACGCCCTGATCCAGAAGGCCACGGCGGTGGTTTCCCGCGCCTACGCGGACAAGGACGACGTGGACGAGGTCCTGGACTGGGCCGAGCAGCAGATCTTCGAGATCTCCCAGGACAAGATCAGCCGGTCCTTCGTCCCGGTGAAGAGCGTCCTCAAGGGCACCTTCCAGCTCATCGAGAAGCTGTACGACCGCAAGAGCCACGTCACGGGCGTCCCCACGGGCTTCAAGAAGTTCGACGAGATGACGGCCGGGCTCCAGCCCTCTGAACTCATCGTGGTGGCGGGTCGGCCCTCCATGGGGAAGACCAGCTTCTGCCTCAACGTCGCCCAGCACGCCGCCATCCACGAGCAGACCCCGGTGGCCATCTTCAGCCTGGAGATGTCCAAGGAGCAGCTGGTCCAGCGCATGCTCTGCTCCGTGGCCAGCGTGGACTCCCACAAGCTCCGCACCGGCTACCTCTCGGATGCGGACTGGCCGAAGCTGACCACCGGCGCGGGCCGCCTGTCTGAGGCCCCCATCTTCATCGACGACACCCCAGGCATCTCCCTGCTGGAGATGCGGGCCAAGGCGCGGCGTCTGATGGCGGAGCAGCAGCTCGGCCTCGTGATCATCGACTACCTGCAGCTCATCTCCGGCCGGGGGCGGGCCGAGAGCCGGCAGCAGGAGATCTCCGAGATCTCCCGGTCCCTCAAGGCCATGGCCAAGGATCTGAACGTGCCGGTGGTGGCCCTGTCGCAGCTCTCGCGCGCCGTGGAGGCGCGCCAGCCCCCGCGGCCGCTGCTGTCGGATCTCCGCGAATCCGGCGCCATCGAGCAGGATGCCGATGTGGTGATCTTCTTGTACCGGCCGGCCTTCTACCGGACGCGGAAGGACGAGGAGCTGGAGGAGCCTGAGGAT
>Ga0155960_1187_pt1 | contig 15751 bp, 15 predicted proteins | sample RifCSPlowO2_02_FD_107614 | JGI IMG/M metagenome (GOLD analysis project Ga0155960, IMG submission 107614) | candidate division NC10 bacterium RIFCSPLOWO2_02_FULL_66_22
CTGAACCATCCCACCGCCTGGACCGGGTGAATTGCCGGGACCCTGACCGAACAGGTGTTCGGTGAAAAGGCAGCGAAGGGTGGCTTTCCGACCATCGAGGTGTTTGACCGGCGGTCCATGACCCTGGATGAGCTGGTGGTGTATCCGCTGTTCACGGCGGAGTTCCTGGAGTGGCTGAAGCAGTCCATCCCGCCCGCCCAGCAGGACCGGATCATCTACACCGCGCACATCCGCGGGTGGAAATAGGGCTGCTCTCGTCGGGCGGCTTCGAGAAAGGAGGGATCCTTGAAAAGGAGGAAAGTCTGAACCTGGCTTTGCAGGACGCCACGTTTCACGACAAATAGGCTCAGTCGGTAGGACAAGGAGGGGATTATGGCAACCCGATGGCACATTCACGGCGACTATGTTCTCGCGTGTAACTGCGATTATGGGTGCCCGTGCAACTTCAGCGCGCGGCCGACGACGGGCTTCTGCCAGGGCGCCATCGGCTTCCGGGTGGACGATGGGGCCTACGGCGATGTGCGTCTCGACGGACAGAAGGCCTTCGTGGCCGCCAAGTGGCCGGGCGCGATCCACGAGGGCAACGGCGTGGCCGCGATCTACATAGACGAAGGTGCTTCGCCCGCTCAGCGCGAGGCGCTCGTGAAGATCATCTCTGGCGAAGCCGGGGGACTGCCCTTCGCGATCCTCGCCGCCACCTTCTCGCACGTCCTGGGCCCCCACTTCGTGAAGATCACGACGAAGGTGGCCGGGAAAGACACCGAGGTCGCTGTGGACGGGCGGATCAAGATCTCCTTCCAGCCCATCCGGAACCCCGTGACCAAGGCCGAGGCCTACCCCAAGGTCGTGATCCCCCAGGGGTTCATCTTCCAGGAGGGCGAGGAGTACGCGCTCAAGGAGTTCTGGGTCAGCGAGGGCCCCGAGCTCAGTTTCGCCCATCCTGGCAAGTGCGCGGAGCTGGCGAAGGTGCGCTGGCAGGGACCGTGAGCAATGCCGGCACGGTTCGTCGAACGCCACCGGGTGATCGTCCTGGGCGGGGTTGTCGGCCTGACGGCGCTAGGCTGGTTGGAGCTCTGGCGGCGCGCTGGCGCGATGGGCATGGACGCCGCCATGCTACGGCTCATGCCCTGGGGCCTCGCCGACCTGGGCACCGCGGTGCTCATGTGGGGGGTCATGATGATCGCAATGATGCTCCCCTCCGCGACGCCCATGCTGCTCCTCTTCTCCAGCGTCCAGCGAATGCGGCGCCAGCAGGGGGACCCGGCCACGCCGACCGGCCTCTTCGCGATGGGCTATCTGCTGATCTGGATTGCCTGGAGCCTCTTCGCCGCCGGGCTTCAGTGGATGCTTCAGGCATTGCTCCTCCTCTCGCCGCATCTGGCGACGACGAGCGCCCTCTTGGGCGCGGCCTTTCTCCTCCTCGCGGGGTGCTACCAGTTGACACCCTGGAAAGATGCCTGCCTAGCGCAATGCCAGTCACCCTTGGGCTTTCTCCTCACCAGATGGCGGGAGGGGCCCTGGGGGGCGCTACGCATGGGGCTCCACCACGGTGCATACTGCCTTGGCTGCTGCTGGGCGCTGATGGGGCTCCTCTTTGTCGGCGGGGTCATGAACCTCCTCTGGGTCGCTGCCCTCGCCGGGTTCATCCTCCTCGAGAAGGTCGTGGCGCAAGGACCCTGGCTCTCGCGTGTGACAGGGCTCGGGCTGATCGGGTGGGGACTGATCCTGGTACTGGTAGCCGCGCCAGCAGGGACCTTCCACATCTATTCACACTGACCGGTCATTTGAGGACCATGAACCCCCGCTGCTGAGATGCCGCCGTTTCAGTAGCATGCCCCACACGTAGCTTTTCGGGTGGGGAAATCCTTTTTGGGGTATCCCGCATCCATATGTGCAGCGGGGTGCCGGCCCTGTGAGACAATCACCCAGGACCTGAAACCCCTTAGAAACATAGGTTCGGACGGGGCAGGGCGTTCTCCTCGAAGGGTGCAGTCCGAAGTGGCATACCCCCTGCACCTAGGATGTCCCGTCGAAAGAACCGAGACCCCGCTGGCCGCGGACGCGGGGTCCAGAACAGGCAGCGCAGGGCTGCCAGGCCCTCGGGAGACCTCCGGGGGTTCCAACCTGTAAGGATTGCTGGAGGAGGTTAGGATGATGAAGAAGTTCGTGAGTATCTTCGCCGCCGTCCTGCTGGCGCTGGCCGTGATCGCCCCGGCGTACGCGCAACAGCAGGCCCCGAAGGGCACCGAGGGCCCGGATATCCGCAAGCAGGAGCCCAAGGGCACCGAGGGCCCGGATGTCCGCAAGAAGGCCAAGAAGAAGACCGCCTCGGCCGAGGCCCAGAAGCCGAAGAGCACCGAGGGTCCCGACATCCGCAAGCAGGAGCCGAAGGGCACCGAGGGCCCGGATGTCCGCAAGAAGGCCAAGAAGAAGACCGCCTCCGCGGCCGCGCCGAAGCCCAAGGGCACCGAGGGCCCGGATGTCCGCAAGCAGGCCCCCAAGGGTACCGAGGGTCCGGATGTCCGCAAGGGGCCGGAGAAGAAGTAACTAGTTCGTCCTGAACGCGAGCGCCGGTCGGATTCCCGACCGGCGTTTTGCTTTTCTGGACCCGGGCTTCTTCCGGAATCGGTATTGCCGGTGAATCTCAACCAGCCGGAATCTCATCGAAAGAGAAACGGGAGGGCCACCGGGTCCCGCCCCGTCCACACGAACGAGACCATGAGTCGCCCCGGCGAGTTCCGGCACGGCAAACCGCTTCACGCCCGGGGATACGGCGCTTGCGTTTTCCCGCTAGTTTGGCTATCTTTTGCCCATGACACCCCACGGGAAATCCCGCGCGCATTTGTCTCCCGTTACACGTCCACACATCCTGGCACTGGCTTTGTCCCTCGGCAGCCTTGTCGTCCTCGCCGGGTCTGCATTTTCTGCTAGCCGGAGCGACGTCGAGCTGGAGGCGAGCATCCTCCGCGCCAAGCCGGCCGTCGTCCTGATCAGCAGCGAGGTCGGCGCCGAGGTGACCATTCGCTGCGGAGCCGGCCCGGCCCAGACGGTGCGGCCCGATCCGCTCTACGAAACCGGCAGCGGCTTCATCATCCATCCGGACGGCTACATCGCCACGAACGGCCACGTCGTCGAGCGCTTCTACGAGATGAACGAGCAGGGGCTCGCGGCCGACTTCATCAAGGCGGGCGCCGCGGAGGCCTGTGGGCCGGTCCTGGCCATGCTGCCCGAAGGCGTGCGGAAGGAGCGCCTGCGGGCCATCGCCGCCGATCCCGCCAATCGAAATCAGGTTCGCCTGATCAAGAAGCTCCAGGTGCACCTGTCAACCGGGAAGATCTACGCGGCCCAGGTCAAGGCCTACAGCCCCGCGATCAATCCGAACGCCCCCCCGGGGGGTAAGGTGGTTTCCGGCGGCGGCAAGGGGGAAGTGGAGCAGTCGGGGAAGGATGTCGCCATCCTCAAGATCGAGGCGAGCAACCTGCCCACGGTGCGCCTGGGGCCGAACAGCACGGGATTGCAGCTCGGCGGTCAGATCTTCATCATCGGCTATCCCGGGGTAGTCCTCAACCATGACTTCCTCAGCCGGAAATCGGCCCTGGAAGCCTCGGTGACGGTCGGCCGGGTCTCCGGGTTCAAGATCGACATCACCGATCGCCGGGTGATCCAGACCGACGCCGCCATCTCCTGGGGGAACAGCGGGGGACCGGCCTTCGACCTCCGGGGCGAGGTCATCGGCGCAGCCACCTTCATCTCCACCACGTCGGAGGGGGACCAGGCCATCCAGGGATTCAACTTTCTCATCCCGGTGGAGACGGTCCACGAGTTTGCCCGCGGGATCTCCCTGACGCCGACCGCGGACAGTCCCTTCACGCAGAAGTGGGAGCGCGCCGTCAGCAGCTACTTCCAGGGGGACTACACGGGGGCCATCCAGCAGGTGGAGGAGGCGGACCGGATCATGCCCGGGTTCCCGGACCTCATGCGGCTGCGCTCCGAGGCCCAGATGCGGGCAGAGCGCGAGCCGAGCTTCTCTGGTCGCAGACTGACGGTGGGCATCGGCCTGGGTGCCGGCCTGGGTGTGGCGCTCCTGGCCCTGGGGGTGCGGACGACCGTGAACCGCAGATTCCGCCGCACGCAGGGACGCGTCCAGCGGATCAGCCCGGACGAGATTCGCAACCGGCTGGAGGCGGGAGCGCCCCTCGCAGTGGTGGACGCGCGCCACGGGGTAAAGTTCGACGAGAGCCCGGTCCAGGTGGCCGGTGCCCTCCGCTACGATATCGAGCGCCCGAGTCCCCAGGCGCTGCAGGTGCAGGTGGCGCCGAGCGGCGAGGTCGTGGCCTACTGCGACTGACCCGACGAGGCGAGCAGCGCCCGGGTGGCGCTGCAGTTGATGCAGGCGGGGTACAGCCGCGTCTCCGTGGTGCGCGGCGGATTCCAGGGATTGCTGGAGGCGGGAGTCTCGGTTGCGCCCAAGGACGTGACGCCCGCGCTGCCGCCCGCATCCTCGCCGGAGAGAGAGGCGCGCCCGGTGGGCAGCCCCGCATAGCCTGCCGGCTGACGGTTCCGCGCCGGACCTTCTTGCTTGCCAGCGCCGGTCGGTCCAGCGGCCGGCGCAACGTTTTTCGGCGCACTCTCACGCGATACGGTTGTCGCTGGCTCGTGAATGCCGCCTCAGGGAGACAGTTCTGGTTGTTCCGGGAGCCGAGCATGTCCATCCTGCGCCATCCGCTGCGCGTCTCGTCGGCTGCATGGGTCCTCTGGCTGCTCCTTCCCCTGTCCGTGCTCCTCATGGGCCAGGCCCTTCCGGCCGAGAGCCCGGGGCGGAGCCCGAGCGGCCTCACCGCCGAGGAAGAGGTCATCATCGGCGTCTATCGCGCCGCCAGCCCCGGCGTTGTCCACATCACCAGCACGGTGTTGAGCCAGGACTTCTTCTTCCGGATCGTCCCGGAGCAGGGGACCGGCTCGGGATTCATGGTGGATGACCGGGGGTACATTCTCACCAACAACCACGTGGTGGAGAATGCCGACAACCTCGAGGTCACCCTGGCCGATAAGAGCAAGGTCCCGGCCAAGCTGACCGGCCGGGACCCGAACAACGACCTGGCCGTGATCCGGATCAATTTGCCCCGCGAGAAACTCACGCCGCTCCGCCTGGGAGACTCCACCCACCTCCAGGTGGGCCAGATGGCCATCGCCATCGGAAATCCCTTCGGGCTGGACCGCACGGTCACCCGCGGCGTGGTGAGCGCGCTGGGCCGCAGCCTGAAGGCGGACACAGGTCGGCAGATCCGCAACGTGATCCAGACCGATGCGGCGATCAATCCCGGGAACTCCGGCGGGCCCCTCCTGAATTCCCGTGGGGAAGTCATCGGGATCAACACGGCCATCTTCACGCCCAGCGGCGGCTCGGTGGGCATCGGCTTTGCCATCCCGGTGAACACCGCGAAGAAGCTGTTGCCGCAGCTCATCGCCCGGGGCCGAGCCAGCCACCCCTGGCTGGGCGTCAGCGGGCTGGACATCACGCCCGGCCTGGCCCGCACCGTGAGCCTGCCGGTGAAGGAGGGCGTGATGATCGCCCAGGTGGCGCCAGGCGGCCCGGCCGCGCGGGCCGGCCTGCGGGGATCGCAGCGGCGCGCGCGCGTCGGGAACATCATGCTGACCGTGGGGGGCGACATCATCGTGGCGCTGGACGGCCAGAAGATCGCGACCGTGGACGACCTCACTGCCTTCCTCGACGAGCAGAAGAAGGCGGGGGACGACGTGCAAGTGGACGTACTGCGCGACGGGAAGCCGGTATCCGTCGTCGTCAAGCTGGGCGAACTCCCGGAGAGTTGATGATGGGTCGCAGTGGGATCTGGCTGGTCCCGCTCATGCTTGTCGCCCTGGCTGCGCCGGCCCCGCCTGTGGGCGGGGTGGAGGTCAACCCGCCCCTCCCCACGGCCCCGATGGTCATCGCCGGGCGGGTGAGCCTGACGGTCGAGCTGGCCCGCACGCCGGAGCAGCAGATCCGGGGGTTGAGCGGGCGGCCCGGCCTCAAATCCGGTAACGGGATGCTGTTCGTCTACGACCGTCCCCAGCCGGTGAGCATCTGGATGAAGGACATGCGCTTCCCCCTGGACATCGTCTGGATCCGGGATGGGCGGATCGTCAAGCTCGAAAAGAACGCGCCTCCGCTGACCCCGGCCGGCCCAGAGCGGATCTACACGGCTACGGCCGACTTGGTTCTGGAGGTGCCGGCCGGCTTCACGGGCCGGAAGCGGATCCGCGTGGGCGATATGGTCCGGGCCAGCCTTCCATGACCTGGCGTAACCGCAATGCTGTTCACTTAGGCTGCGAACCTGCAGAAATCCCCCCTCGCCCCCCTTTGGCAAAGGGGGGGACGGGGGGGATTTGCTCGGGTGCTGGCGTCATTGTCGAGCCTTATGTGAACGGTATTGGGCGTAACCGGAACCACACAGGACGAATCTTGAAGAATTTCGTGATGAGGGTTGAGGAGTCGAATGAGTGATCCCTCCTTCCGGGGGCGCGGTGTGTCGGTTCCCACCGTGGTGCTGGTGGCCGCGATCTCGCTGGCGGTGGGCGCCCTGCTGGCCACGGCGTTCGGCCTGACGCGGCCGCCCACCGTCCAGCGCTTCTGGAGTGAGCCCCAACGACCGTCCGCCCCCCAGGCCGATGTGCCCCTCCCTGGCCGGCCGGATTCCTTCGCCATCCTGGTGAAGCGCCTCAAGGACACCGTGGTTAACATCAACACCACGAAGAAGGTCCGCCTGCCCAAGGATCATCCGGACGTGGAGAACCCGAGCTCCGAGAAAGGCGAGCCGCGCGATTTCTTCGACAAGTTCTTCGGAGGACGCGAGCGGGATTTCAACCAGCGCAACACGGGCTCCGGCGTCATCATCCACGCGGACGGTTACATCGTCACCAACGATCACGTCGTCGACGGCACCGAGGCGATCCAGGTCCGTCTGTCCTCAGGCAAGCAGTACCGGGCCGAGGTGGTCGGCACGGATTCCAAGACGGACCTGGCCCTCATCAAGATCCGCGCGGATGCCCCCCTGCCTGTCGCCACCATCGGGGACTCGGACAAGCTTGAGGTGGGGGACTGGGTCCTGGCCATCGGCAATCCCTTCGGCTTCGATCACTCGGTGACGGCCGGGATCGTGAGCGGCAAGGGGCGGGTGCTGGGATCGGGGCCGTACGACGACTTCATCCAGACGGACGCCGCCATCAACCCGGGCAACTCCGGGGGCCCGCTGTTCAACCTCCGCGGGGAGGTGATCGGAATCAACACGGCCATCATCCCGCGGAGCCGGTTCGGGTTCGCCATCCCCAGCAACATGGCCAAGACCATCCTCCTCCAGCTCAAGGCCCAGGGGAAAGTGACCCGAGGGTGGCTGGGCGTCGTGATCCAGCAGGTGACCCCGCCGACCGCGGACGCCCTGGGGCTCCGGGAGGCCCAGGGTGCCCTGGTATCGGAGGTGATGGCGGACTCGCCCGCGGCGCGGGTGGGAATCCGGCGGGGAGACGTGATCCTGCGCTTCCGGGGGAAGCCGGTGACGGAGGTGCGGGACCTGCCGCGGTTCGTGGCGGAAACCCCCGTGGGCACCGAGGTGGAGGTGGACATCCTGCGCGACGGCAAACCCATGACGCTCCACCTCCAGGTGGGCGAGCTGCGCGAGGAACGCCTGGCCCAGGCCCACCCACAAGATCCGGGGTTCGGCATCACGGTGCAGGACCTGACCCCCGAGTTTGCGGAGAAGCTGGGAGTGCCAGGCGGCCAGGGGGTCGCGGTGACGCGGGTGGCGCCGGGCAGCGCGGCCGAAGAAGCCGGTATTCGCCAGGGGGACGTGATCCTCGAGGTGAATCGGAAGTCCGTGAAGACGCGGGAAGCCTTCGAGGCGGTTCTGCGGCAGCGCTCCGAAGGCACCAGCCTCTTGTTCCTGGTCCGGCGCGGCGACATCACGCGGTATATTGCGATGAAAGGCAAGTGAGAGCCGAGAGCCGCGAGCCAAGGGGGCGGGCTGCAGGGGGGCAGAGGGGCAGGGGAGCAGAGGGGCAGAGGAGATTGGGGGCGGGCGGAATGTGGAATTCGGAATGCGGAATTCGGAATGGGGAATGCGGAATGGCCAAAAGAGACGAGATACGAGAGCCGCGAGGCTTTCTTCTGTGCGCCGTCATCCTAGTCGTTAGCCTGTGCCTGGGCCTCGCGGCGCCTGCCCTGGCCGCCAGCCTGGCGGAGCGGGTGTTCGAGACGACGTTGGACAACGGGCTCACGGTCCTGCTGGTGGAAGAGCCGAAGGCCCCCGTGGTGACCATCCAGGTCTGGTACAAGGTGGGCTCGCGGAACGAGCAGATCGGCAAGACGGGCATTTCCCACATGCTTGAGCACATGATGTTCAATGGGACACCCACCATCGGCCCGAAGCAGTTCTCCCTCATCGTGCAACGGAACGGCGGCCAGGACAACGCGCACACCACTTCCGACTACACGGCCTACTACGAGAACTTCGCCGCGGACCGGGTGCTGTTCGGCCTGGAGCTGGAGGCGGACCGGATGGCCCACCTCCTGCTCGGCGAGAAAGAGTTCCAACCGGAGCGGCAGGTGGTCATCGAGGAACGGCGGCTGCGGATCGAGGACCAGCCGGCCAACGTCCTGGGCGAGGTGATGCGGGCGACCGCTTTCCTGGCGCACCCGTACCGCTGGCCGGTCATTGGCTGGCCCAGCGATATCGAGGGCTACACCCGGGATGACCTCGTACAGCACTTCCGCACCTATTACGCGCCGAACAATGCGACCCTGATCGTGGCCGGCGACTTCACGAAGGATGATCTCCTCCCCAAGATCCAGGCGCTCTTCGGCAAGATCCCGCGGGGGCCCGCTCCTCTGCCCAAGGTCATCACGCTGGAGCCGCCCCAGCGCGGGGAGCGCCGCGTCTACGTGAAGAAGGATGCGGAGCTGCCCCTCCTGTTCGCGGTGTACCACGTCCCCAACCTCACCCATCCCGACAGCTTCGCGCTGGAGGTGCTGGCCTACGTTCTGGGCGGCGGCCAGAGCGCCCGCCTGCACCAGCAGGTGGTATACGAGAAGCGACTGGCCTCCTATGCTTCGGCCGATTACTCCGGCGTCCACGTGGACCCCTACCTGTTCGGCGTGAGCGCCGGGCCGCTCCCCGGCAAGACGGCGGAAGAGGTGGAGCAGGCCATCTTCGCCGAGATCGAGCGGGTCCAGCGTGAGCCGGTCCTTGAGCGTGAGCTGCAAAAGGCCAAGAACCAGATCGAGTCCGAGTTCATCTTCGCCCAGGATTCCGTGCACCGGCTGGCCAGCCTGCTGGGCGCCTGGGAGTCCGTGGCGAACTGGCGATTGCTGGCCGGATATCTGGATGGCATCCGCAAGGTGACCGCCGCGGACGTGCAGCGCGTGGCGACGCACTATCTCACGCAGGACAACCGCACGGTGGCGATTCTGATCCCCACCAAGCCGGCCGCCCCCGCGGGCGCCGGGCAGCCAGGAGGCAGCAAGCCATGAGGACCCGGGATGTGACTCGCACCAGCGTACGCCTCTGGACGGTCCTGCTCCTTACTCCCGTCCTCTGTCTCCTGTCCCCGGTCCTCGGTCTCCCGTCCCCCGTCGCCTTGGCTGCCGCCCTCGGCCAGCGCCAGGTCCTGCCCAGCGGCATGGTCCTGCTGGTCTCGGAAAAGCGGGCCGTGCCCATCGTGACGGCCACGATGCTGATCCAGGCCGGCGCCATCCTGGATCCCCCGGACAGGGCGGGCCTGGCCAATCTGACGGCGGAGATTCTGACCCAGGGGACCAAGACGCGCACCGCCATCCAGATCAGCGAGGCCATTGAGTTCGTGGGCGGCTCCCTGAGCGTGGAGGCGGGGCAGGACGTGACCACCGTCACTCTCTCCGTGCTGAGCAGGGATCTGGACCTGGGCCTGGACCTGCTGGCGGATATCCTGCTCAATCCGACGTTCGCGCCCGACGAAATTCAGCGGAAGGTGCAGGAGGTGCTGGCCGGGATCAAGCGCAAGCAGGAGGACCCCGGCGAGGTCTCGGCCGAAGCGTTCGCCGCGCTCCTCTTTGGCACGCACCCGTACGGGCGGCCGGTAGAGGGGATCGAGGCCTCGGTCCCGACCATCACCCGGGATGACCTGATGCGGTTCCACGAGGCCCACTTCCGCCCCAACAGGACGATCCTGGCTGTGGTGGGGGACGTGAGCATTCCGGACCTCACGCGGCGCCTGGAGGTCCGCCTCGGCGGATGGAAGCCCGGCGGGCCGAACTTTACCCAGCCCCCGCCCCCTGCGGTGCTGGCCCGACCGGTTGTGCGCACAATCCAACGCGACGTGACCCAGGCCAACATTACCCTTGGCCACCTGGGGGTGACCCGAGATAATCCGGACTACTACGCCATCCAGGTGATGAATTACATCCTCGGCGGCGGCGGGATCACCTCGCGCCTCACGGCCAGAATCCGCGAAGAGAAGGGCTGGGCCTACGACGTTGGGAGCGCCTTCATCCCGGACAAGTACGCCGGGACCTTCAACGTGTCGTTGCAGACGAAAAACGAGGTGGCCCAGGATGCCATCGAGGCCGTTCTGGCCGAGATCCGGCGGATCCGCGAGCAGCCGGTGGGCGACGATGAGCTCAAGGATGCCAAGGCCTATCTCACCGGCAGCTACCCGCTTCGTTTGGATACCAGCAGCAAGATCGTCCGCCTGCTGGCCAGCATCGAGTACTTCGGCCTGGGCCTGGATTACGTGGATCGGTATTCGGGACTGATCAATACCGTGACCGCGGCGGACATCCAGCGGGTAGCGCAGAAGTACCTCAATCCCGACCGGTACGCCCTGGCCGTGGTGGCGGACCTGACGAAGGCGAAGATCAAGCCGTAGGCCCGTCGGGCTGAGTCCATTCCGCCCTTGAGAGCGTCTGTGCATGTTCTTCCGTTCACGATCGCGTCTCGCGGATTCGTGCTGCCTGGGGATTGCCGCCGTTGCCCTCGTGGCAGCGTTGGGGTTGTCAAAGCCTGCCGCCGCCACGTCGCATGACTTTCAGGTCCTGGGCCTGCAACCTCCGAAGGAGGCGGTGGAGGCGCCGGATTTCACGCTGAAGGACCTGAACGGGAAGCAGGTTCGGCTCCGGGACTTCCGGGGAAAGGTGGTCTTCCTCAATTTCTTTGCCACGTGGTGCGTGCCCTGCCGGCTGGAGATGCCGGCGATGGAGCGGCTGTCCAAGGCCTACAAGGACAAGGGGCTGGTAGTGCTGGCGGTCGACATCAAGGAAAGCGCCAAGATCGTGCGGATCTTCCTGCAGGAGCTGAAGGTGTCGTTCCCTGCGCTCCTCGATGTGGATGGCGCTGTCGCGTTCACGTACGGGATCCGGCCGCTTCCGGCGACGTACCTGATTGGGCGGGACGGGAAGATCCTGTGGCGGGCCTTCGGAGCGCGCGAGTGGGACAACGCCGCCTCGCGCCAGTACTTCTCCCGCCTCCTGTCCGACGGCAAGCGTTGAAACTCGTGTACGGTTTCCTGTTCGAAAATTCGCAATCCGCCATTCGAAATTCGCAATGGTGATGTCCGACATCCGAAATCCGAAATGGTCGACCTGTAATGCCAACTGCTAACCTGAACGTCTTAGTGGCGATGGCCGCCGGCCTCTTGTCCTTCCTCTCCCCATGCGTCCTGCCGCTGTTCCCCTCGTACATCTCCTTCGTCGCCGGGGTGTCCTTCGACGAGATCCAGGGGACGGGGGCCAACCCGCGCACGCGGCGGGCCATCCTGATCAACTCCCTGCTCTTCATCCTGGGCTTCTCCCTGGTATTCATCGCGCTAGGGGCGGGCGCGACGCTCCTGGGACAGGTCCTGTTCCAGCAGCAAAGTCTTATCCGAAAGATCGGCGGCGTGTTCGTCATCCTCATGGGGCTGTACGTCGGCGGGTGGCTGCGAATCCCGTTCCTGATGCGAGAGTGGCGGGTCGAGATGAAGGGCCGGCCGGCCGGCTACCTGGGGGCAGTAATGGTGGGGATCACTTTTGCCGCGGGCTGGACGCCCTGCATCGGACCGATCCTGGGATCCATCCTGACGCTGGCCTCGGTGTCCCAGACGGCGTCCACCGGGATCATGATGCTCGCGGCGTACTCCCTGGGCCTGGCCATCCCGTTCTTCGTCAGCTCGCTGGCGATCCACCGGTTCGTGCCGTTCTTTGACCGGTTCAAGCGGTTCTTCCCGGTCGTGACGCGGGGGAGCGGCCTGATCCTGATTGCGCTGGGCGTCCTGCTGGTCAGTGATTACTTTACGGTGCTGAGCCGGCTGGCCTTTTCCCTGACGCCGGAGTGGCTGTTCGAGGTCGAGCGCCGCCTGCTTCGATAAGATGATTAAACCGCCAAGACGCCAAGGACGCCAAAATGAACTGGCAATCAGGCCACGGGGGGATCGGGCAACCCGGAACCCCCGATTGCCGGAATGTCAGATTGCCTGATTGCCGGGCGTGGCGTTCTTGGCGCCTTAGCGGTTAATCAGGATTGAGCTGTTCTCGAGGTGGATGATGGGACAGAAGCAACGGAACGCGCCGGTCGAGGTCGCCAAGAAACAGGTGGGCAATGAGGTCCGGCGTCTCCTGGTAGGCCGGCCGACGGTGACGGGCGTGGTCTGGCTCCTGGCGATCGCCATGGTCGTCGGCATCGCCGGCGGGTATATCGCCTATCGCGCCATGGGGCCGGCAACCGCCCCAGCGGGCAGCTCGGGAACAGGGAGCCAGGGATCGGACCCCGCTGCTCCCTGGCGGGCCCGGCTCCTCCAGAATCCGAAGGACGTGGAGGCGACGCTGGGCCTTGCCCACGTGCAGCTCGATCAGCAACAACTGGATGCCGCCGAGTCGCTCTACCAGCAAGTGTTGGGACTGGAGTCGAAGAACGTCGAGGCCATCACCCACCTGGGGACCGTAGTTCTGAATCGGGGCCAAGTGGACGCCGCGCTGGCGCGCTACAACGAGGCGCTGGCCATCAACCCGCGCTACGTGCACGCCCTGTGGGACAAGGCGAACCTGCTGCAACAGGTGAAAAAGGATTACGCCGGCGCCATCCGGGTCTGGGAGGCCTTCATCCAGGTGGTGGGTGCCGAAAGCCAGGACGGCAAGATGGCGCAGAACCAGATTGCCGAGGCCAAGAAGGCTAGGGGGGGTCCGCCACTCGAGAAGCCCTCAGGCGGGAAGTCTTAGCACAGATATGAGAGGCATCATCCAGGCCGCGCTCCGAGAGATCGGGGCGCGGCCTTCCTGTGTCAGCCGCTCTTCGTTGTTAATTGTCCGTTGTCAGTTGTCGGTTTTCAATTGAGCACCTTCCCAGCATGAACCTTCGCGGCCACGCCGAATCCAAGCTGACCCAGTGGGCCGACCAGCGCGAGCTGCGCCGGACCGTCCTGCGCCTGGCGCTGCCCATCGTCGGCAGCGATCTGCTACAACGCGGCGTGAACGTGGTGGACGCGCTGCTGGTTGGGCGCCTGGGCGCAGCGGAGTTGGCCGCCGTGGGTCTCTCCCAGCTCCTGCTGATGTTCAGCATGGCCCTGGTGTACGGGCTGGGGGTCGGCAGCACGGTCATGGTGGCCTTCCACACCGGGGCCACGGACGAGAGGCGACGGGCCTGGGCGGCGCGCACCAGCCTGCTGATCGGCGTTGTGGCCAGCCTGGGTCTGGGTGGTGCCGGCATCCTGCTGTCGCGATCCGCCGCCACCTTCATGGGTGCCAGTGGGCGGCTCCTGGATCTCACCCTGGAGTACCTGCATATCACCTGGTATCTCTTTGCGGCGTACGTCTTCCTGCACCTGGCGTCGGCCATCTTCCAGGGGGTCGGCGACACGCGGACACCGCTGCGCGCCATGGTTGGGGTCAACGTCCTCCATGTCATTGTGGCGGTTCCCTTGGTTTTTGGTTTGGTGGGGTTTCCGCGCCTGGGGGTAGTAGGCGCCGCGTTGGCGTCGGGAATCTCTGAGGGCGTCGGGGCGGCGTGGCTCCTCTGGCAGGCGAGGCGCCGCGGCTTCTTTGGTCAGGCGAGGGGGTTCTGGAGCGTTCAGGAGTTCTGGCGGATCCTGCGGGTGGGCCTGCCGGCGATGGGGGAGCGGTTGATCACCCACGGGATGCAACTGGTGTTTGCGCGGATCGTGATCGGGTTCGGCGTGGCCGCCTATGCGGCGCACCAGGTGGGCATCAACATCGAGTCGCTGTCGTTTCTCCCGGGCCTTGGCTTTGCCAAGGCGGCCACCGCGCTGGTGGGGCAGCGGCTGGGCGCGCGCGATCCCAGTGGGGCGCGCCGCTGCGCCTGGCAGGCCAATCTGGTGGCCGCGGGAATCATGACTGCCTTCGGCGCGAGCTTCGTCTTGTTTCCCCGTGCCTGGGTGGTCCTCTTCACCTCGGACCCGGGAGTGCTGGGGTACAGCGTCCCCCTGCTCACGGCAATGGGCCTGCTGCAGGTTCCCCTGTCGTTCGCCATGGTCACGTCGGGGGCGCTGCGCGGCGCGGGCGAGACCCACGTGGTGCTGGTGGCCGCCATCGTGGGCGGGTGGATGGTGCGGTTGCCGTTCGCCTACGTCGGTGGGGTGGTGGCGAAGCTCGGCATGACGATGGTGTGGACGACGATGATCCTCGACTGGCTTGTGCGCTGTGCAATCGTGAGCTGGCGCTTCCGCCGCCTCTCCATGGGGGAGGTGCGACTTTGACCTGCGAGCAGGGGAGCGGAGGCGCTGAGGAGCTGGGGGGGCAAAGCAACTGAGGAGCGAGGAACGACAGGGCGTGAAGGCTCCCGCGCCCCTCGGCTCCTCTGCACCTCTGCGCTACTGCCCGAGCAGCTTCGCTCTTAGTCCCTCCAGCGTAAACTTCCGGTTGTGGGCGTAGTCCCGGAGGCCGATCTCGCGTTCCCGCACCTTCTGGCACTGCTCGTAGACCTTGTCCGCGATCTCCAGCGGAACCGTCGTGACCCCGCTGGAATCGCCGTGGATCATGTCCCCGGGCTGGACGCGGGTGCCGCTCACCTCGATAGGGATCCCAACGTCAATGATGTTGAAGGTGCCGTGCGCAACCACCAGGCCGGCGGCGAAGATGTGGAACCCCAGCGGCCGCACCCCATCCAGGTCACGCACCCCGCCGTCCGTGACGATGCCGATGGCTCCCAGCCGGTGGGAGATGCTGGCGATCACGTCGCCGAGGAAGCAGGCGTGCGTGCGCTTCGGCCCGACGTCCTGGACCACCAGGATGGCCGGCTTGGGCGCTGCGGCGATCGCATCGAAGAGTCGCATGTGACCCTTGCGATCCCGGGCACGCCCGGGGGTCATGCTGTCCGCCGTAGCCGTCACGGCATAGCCCACCATGACCCCGAACTCCGGCGTCAGGCACCGGACGTCCATCCCCATGAAGCCCTGCGTATCATCGCGCACCTTGAACGCCTCGATGGCATTGGCCACCGTGGGCGAGTCCACCGACCGTAGCTCCTCCAACTGTTCCGCGCTGAGTACCATCCCCATTCACTCCGCTCCTTTCACTATTGGTCATTTGTCATGGGTCATTAAAGAACCGACGGGAAGGCTACTCCCGAGTCCGCTCCCTGTCAACCCATCGGTCTCGTGTGTTCACTCCCGTTGCCATCAGCATGAGCTATCTTGAGGACGATTGCGAGTAGGAGGTGATGACTTGGAGATGGAACGTCCCCAGCACTCAGAATGTTCGCAGTGAGCGGCGGGAGTAGAGAAGCGGTCTCCGCAC
>Ga0155960_1158_pt1 | contig 15648 bp, 15 predicted proteins | sample RifCSPlowO2_02_FD_107614 | JGI IMG/M metagenome (GOLD analysis project Ga0155960, IMG submission 107614) | candidate division NC10 bacterium RIFCSPLOWO2_02_FULL_66_22
GGACGCGACGCTCTGGTCGCGGCGCGACATCTTCTCCCTGGCCGGGTGGGCCGGCTTCTTCGGCGTCCTGGGGGCCAGCGCCCTGGCCTTCACCCGGTTCATGTTCCCGCGGGTGCTGTTCGAGCCTTCCCCGACCTTCCGGGCCGGAACCCCCGACGAATACCCGGCTGGCGCCGTCTCGGAGCGATGGAAGAAGGACGAACGCGTCTGGGTCGTCCGCCAGGATGACGGAACCTTCTACGCCCTCCTGGCCATCTGCACGCACCTCGGTTGCACCCCCAACTGGTTCCAGGCGGAAGACAAGTTCAAGTGCCCGTGCCATGGCAGCGGGTTCAAACGGTCCGGGATCAATTTCGAAGGGCCGGCCCCGCGCCCGCTGGAGCGGGTGAAGATCACGCTCTCCGACGACGGCCAACTCGTGGTGGATAAGAGCGCGAAGTTCCGGTACGAGCTGGGCGAGTGGGACAAGCCCGGCGCCAGACTCAAGGTCTAGCCCGGACCATTCGCGAACATGTTCGCGAATGGTCGCCGGGAATGACCAAATCCCAATCCGCCGCGGGCGGAATGACCAATTGCGGATGGCATTTCCGTGAAGCCCATTGACGGCGCGCTGCGGGACCCATCGCACCGCCCGGGGCGGGCGAGGTGCGATGGGTGCCCCACCATCATTGGTCATTAGAAATTGGTCATTGGTCATTTGATCCGGAGAACTCACGGGTCCGCTCGTGAATAATGCGGGCTAAGATCTCACCGGGACGCCCCGATCCCTTTCCCCGGAGGCTGCATGCTGACGCGCAAGCTCAAGGCGCTCAAGCGCCAGATCGTCGAATCCCAGGTCTGGACATCCATGTTCCGCCACGACTACGATGACACGCCGCGGAACCGGTTCCTCCAGATCATGGCGAACGTGTGGCTCCACCTGCACCCGCCCAAGATCCGGCGCCACGCCATCCGGGTCCGGTTCACCTGGTGCATGGGCGGGATCACGTTCCTGCTGTTCCTGGTCCTGACCATCACCGGGGTGGTCTTGATGTTCTACTACCGCCCGGTGGGGGAGTACGCCTACGCGGACATGAAGTATCTCGAGTTCGATGTCCCCTTCGGGATGCTCATGCGCAACATGCACCGCTGGGCGGCCCACGGCATGGTGATCACGGTCTGGTTGCACATGTTCCGGGTCTTCATGACCGGCTCCTACAAGTCCCCGCGGGAGTTCAACTGGGTGGTGGGGGTCATCCTCCTGACTCTCACGCTGCTCCTGAGCTTTACCGGGTACCTGCTGCCGTGGGACCAGCTCTCCATCTGGGCCGTCACGGTGGGGACGAACATGGCACGGGCCACGCCGCTTCTGGGGCACGAGGGGCCCTTCGCCGACGTGGTGGGGGTCACCCCCCGCTACGACGCGCGGGCCTTCCTGCTGGGAGGGAGCGTCGTCGGGCCACCCACGCTGCTCCGGTTCTATGTGCTGCACTGCATCTTCCTCCCCATCCTGGCCAGCCTGTTCATGATCGTGCACTTCTGGCGCATTCGGAAGGACGGGGGCATCTCGGGACCCCTCTAACTCAATTTCGAATTTCGAATGTCGAATTTCGGATTTCACGACGCGTCGGAAAATTCGAAATCCGCAATCCGAAATCCGAAATTGAGCGCGGAGCGCGAAAGATGGCTGAAGTGAGAGCGACAGCGGCCGCGCCGGCGGCCAAGACCAAACCGGCCCCGACCAGCGCGGTGAAGAAAGCCCAGCTTGAGGACCGGGTCCATGTCTGGCCCTTCCTGGTGCGGAACGAATTCATCTGCACGCTCATCGTCATGGTGCTCTTCACCGTGTGGTCTATCGTAATCAACGCCCCGCTGGAGGAGCCGGCGAACCCCGCCAACACGCCCAACCCCTCCAAGGCGCCGTGGTACTTCCTGGGGCTGCAGGAGATGCTGGTCTACTTCGACCCCTGGATGGCCGGCGTGGTCCTGCCCAGCCTGGTCATCGTCGGGCTGATGTTGATTCCCTACGTGGACATCAACCCCAAGGGGAGCGGCTATTACACCTTCCGGGAACGTCCCTTCGCCATCACCACGTTCCTCTTCGGCTTCCTGATCCTGTGGGTGACCCTGATCCTCCTGGGGGTCTTCTTCCGGGGGCCGGGTTGGAACCTCTTCTGGCCGTGGGACCGCTGGGATCCGCACAAGGTGGTGGCGCTCACCAACGTGGACCTGGCCTCCTTGGACATCGGCGGCACGGGCCTGCCGTTCAAGTGGCTGGGCAACCCGAAGATCTTCGGCGTGGAACTGATCGGGCTCACTCTGTCGGTGCTCTACCTGGGGGTCCTGCCGGTGGTCTACTATCTGTGGAAGAAACCCACCAGCCCGACCCTGCAGACCCTGGGCCCCGTGCGGTATGCCATCGTGGTCCAGCTCTTCCTGATCATGATGTCCCTGCCCTTGAAGATGTTCCTCCGCATCGCTTTCAACATCAAATACGTGTGGATCACCCCGTGGTTCAACATCTGATACATGGCCGTCCGCGGCACCGCACCAAGGGGCCGATGGACGGCAGCGGCTTGCCGAGGCCCTGATGTTCGGACGAGAACGCACGCGTATCCCGGATGAGAAACGCCCCCTGCGGATGGCGTTCTTCGCCTCCAGCATGGCCCTGGTCTTGGCGACCGGCTGGGCCCTGTGGGACGAGGGGAAGACCCGCCGGCCCTGGGTCGAATACCAGCACCAGTTCAACCGTCTGGAACAGCAGATGGTGGAGCAGGCGCTGGCTGCGGGCGAGGCGAAGTATCAAAGCCCCGAGACCCAGGCCAAGGTGCGTGGGCTGGAAGCTGCCCTGGCCAAGGCCGAGGAAGCCATCCAGGGCTCGGAGTATGCCCGGCTGAAAGCGGAGCTGGCCGCCCTGGAACGCCAGCAGGCGGACAAGGCCCAGCAGATCCAGTTCATCAAGAGCGAGCTGGACGAACAGCGCTACCGGGTGGAGCACGCCCAGTTCGTCTGCCAGGAACAGGAGGAGCGGAAGGCCCTTGAGGCCGGGAAGGACCCGGGAGCGCCCGAGGTGCGCAAGGCCGTGGAGGCCTGTCGCGACGCCACGGTGAAGAGCGCCGAGTACCAGGCACTGGTGGCCCGGGAAAAGGCGCTGGAGCAGCGGATCCAGGCCCAGGAGCCGGAGCTGGCCAGGCTGGAGAAGGCGGTGGAGGAGAAGCAGGCCGCCCTCAAGCGCCTCTCCGAGGCGGCCACCAAGCTCCGCGACCAGTTGGCGGAGCTGCGGGCCCCCATCACCCTGCTGCAGCGCCGGCTGGAAGGCATCCGGGCCCGGGCCCCCGAGATCCAGCAGGTGGTCATCGGGGGCCTGGCGGTCAACGAGTTCAGGCAACCCATCCTGACCGTGGACCGGTGCACGACCTGCCACCTGGGGATCGACCGGGTTGGATTCGAGAACGCCCCCCAGCCGTTCCGCACCCACCCGCACCGCGAGGCCTTCTTCGGCAAGCACCCGGTGAGTCGCTTCGGGTGCACCGCGTGCCACCAGGGGCAGGGGTCGGCTCTCACGGTTCTCGAGGGGCATTCGTCCCACGAGCTGGGAGAGAAACTTCAGGCCGACGTCCGCGAGGGCCTGCGGAAGCGCATCCACTGGGAGCGGCCCATGTTCCACGGCGAGATGGTGCAGGCCTCCTGCCAGGTGTGCCACGCCGCCCAGTCGTTCGTGCCCATGGCGCCGGTCCTGAGCGAGGGCAAGCAGCTCGTGGCGCAGCTCGGCTGCTTCGGCTGCCATAACCTGCGCGGGTTCGAGAAGGCGGAGAAGGTCGGCCCGAGCCTCCTCAGGATCCGCAGCAAGGCGGACCCCGCCTGGATGGTGCGATGGATCCAGAATCCCCGGGGATACCTGCCCATCACCAAGATGCCCAACTTCCACCTCTCGGAGGACGAGGCGATCGCCGTCGCGGCCTACCTCCTGAAGAACTCCGAGCCGGAGGAGCCGTATCCGACGGCCTATCAGCCGGGCTCGGCGGAGCGGGGACGGGAGCTGGTGAGCCGCGTGGGGTGTCTCGGCTGCCACCAGATCAGGGAGATGGAGTCCCTGAAGAAGGGGACCACGGTCCTGCCAACCGCTCCGACGGAGTCGGGGAGGCCGGGTGATGACAAGGAGAAGGACAAGGCGGCGGACCAGGCTGCCGAGGCGAAACCGGCGGCCGCGGAGGGGCAGGAACCAAGGTCCGCAAAGCGGACTGAGGTGAAGGAAGAGACGCCCCACGCCTACCCCGGAGCCGGTGAGGTGTATGTGGGCGGGCCAACCTTCGGCCCGGAGCTGACCCAGGTGGCGAGTAAGGGCAACGCCGAGTGGTTGTACCGGTGGCTGAAGGATCCCAAGCGCTACCGCCCCAAGACCAACATGCCGAACCTGCGGCTCGGGGATCAGGAGGCGCGGGACATCGCCACCTACCTCATGACCCTGGGGCGGCGCCAGGAGCCGCCCGGCCTCGCCGCCGAGCTCCAGCAGGAGGCGCGGGTGAAGGCGGGGGAGGCCCTGATCCGAAAGCGGGGCTGCTTCGGCTGCCACGAGATCAAGGGGTTCGAGACGGCCGAGAAGATCGCGCCCGATCTCACCGACTTCGGAGTGAAGCGGGTGGACCGCCTGTTCTTCGGCGAGGCGGTAGAGGTGCGGCAGACCTGGGAGGATTTCGTCTTCTGGAAGCTGAAGAACCCCCAGATCTACCAGACGGCCCTGGCGCCCCAGATCATGCCCAACTTCGGCTTGACGGAAGAGCAGATCAAGGCCATCCGGGTCTTCCTGAAGAGCCAGGTGGATGTGCCGGTGCCCCGGGCCTTCGAGCGGCGGCTCACCGACATGGAGGTCGCAGTGCAGGAGGGCCGGCGGATCCTGCAGAAGTACAACTGCACCGGTTGCCACGTCATCGAGGCCAAGGGCGGGGACGTCGCCACCTTCTACGAGGCCCCGCAGGTGGCCCCTCCCCCGCTGGTCGCCGGGCACCTCCAGGAGGGGGAGAAGGTCCAGGCCACCTGGCTGTACGAGTGGCTGGCCCGGCCAACCAGCCTGCGCCCCTGGTTGAAGGTGCGGATGCCGACCTTCCCCGTCACCATCGACGAGGCCACCACCCTGAGCAAGTATTTCTCCGCGCTGGCAGGGAAGGGCTTCCCCTACGAGTTCGTCCGGGTGGAGGAGTATTCGCCGGAGCTGGTGGAGGCGGGGCGGAAGCTGGCGTCCAAGGACTACTTCGATTGCTTTTCCTGCCACGTCCAGGGCAGCAAGCTGCCCGAGGGGCCTCCGGAGGGCTGGGCGCCGGACCTCTCCCTGGCGCGGCGGCGCTTGCGGCCGGAGTGGATCGTGAAATGGCTGAGGGACCCCCAGAAGATCCAGCCAGGGGCGAAGATGCCGAGCTTCTTCCCCGGCGGTCCCGACGACATCCTGGGGGGAAACGAGGAGCAGCAGCTCATCGCCCTCCGGGACTACATCATGTCCCTGGGGGAGCGGTGACCGGGCTCCTCCGCATCTGACGATCGGCGGTCAGGCACATCAGGAAGGAGGATGGGGAAGCATGAAAGTGGTATGGACGATCAGTGCCATCATGGGTCTGATCCTGGGGAGCATGTCGCTGGCCCTGGCACAGGACACGGGAAGTCTCAGCGGGCGGATTACCTTCGCGGGCGACCCACCGGCCAAGAAGAAGCTCGACATCACGAAGGACAAGGAGGTCTGCGGCACGGTCGAGCACTTCGACGAGTCTCTGGTGGTGGGCTCCGACAAGGGCGTCGCGAATGTGGTGGTCACTGTGCTGGGGGCCAAGGGCGGCAAGTTCGCCTCGCAGAAGGTGGAGCTGGATCAGAAGGGCTGCCGGTACACCCCGCATGTCGTCGTGGTGCCCACGACGGGGCAGCTGGACATTCTGAACAGCGACGGGATCCTGCACAACATCCACACCTACAGCACGGCCAACCCGTCCATCAACAAGGCCCAGCCCAAGTTCAAGAAGGTCCTGACCGAGAAGTTCGGCAAGCCCGAGATCATCAAGACCTCCTGCGACGCCCACGCCTGGATGACCGCCTGGATCGTGGCCACGGATCATCCCTTCGTGGGCGTGACGGACGAGAAGGGGAACTTCACCATCAAGGATGTCCCGCCGGGAACCTACAAGGTCGAGATCTGGCACGAGACCCTGGGCAAGCAGGTGAAAGACGTCAGCGTGAAGGCCAAGGAAGGGGCGAAACTCACGGTAGAACTGGCCAAGAAATAGCGGCAGCGCCTCGAGTCCGGCGCCGCGTCGAGCGGGAGGCCCCTCCCCAGAAGGTCGTCGGGGAAGGGCCTCTTTTTTTGTGGGAGGAAAACGGGACTGAGACGATCCGGTGGATCGCGTGGATGTATTGGCGATCGTCGAAAGGCAGAGATTTCCGCTTCTCACCCGGAAATTCCCCCTTGACACGTCCGGCGTTAAGGGAATAAAAGACAGCAACGGTGCTTACAGTCCGCAATGCCACAAGCGTTTCGCTTGTGCTCCTGCCAGAAACCAGAGCACTCAAGAGGACGGGTAGCGCGCCATGCTGAGCTGGCTCCCGGAAAATGTGTCCACGTATGGCGGGGAAGTGGATTTCCTCTTCTACCTGATCTACTACATCACCGGCGCGACGTTCATCCTGGTGACGGTCACCATGCTGGCCTTCCTCTTTCTGTATCGTCGGCGGGAGGGCCGCCGGGCGATCTACAGTCACGGGAACACCACCTTGGAGATCATCTGGACCATCGTCCCGGCCATCATCCTGGTCGTGCTGTCCTTCATGAGCCAGGCCTCCTGGGCCAGGATCAAGAGCCACGCGCCCCCCGGTGACGTGGAGGTCCAGGTGACGTCGAAGCAGTTCAACTGGGAGATGACCTATCCCGGGCCGGACGGAAAGTTCGGGACGGCGGACGACCTGACGCTGGAGAATCAACTGCACGTCCCGGTCGGCAAGGTGGTGCGGGTCCACCTCAGGTCGAAGGACGTGATCCATAGTTTCTTCCTGCCGAACCTGCGGCTGAAGCAGGACACCGTGCCGGGGCGGGAGATCCTGGCCTGGTTCCAGGCGACCAAGGCCGGCACGTACGAGATCCCCTGCGCGGAACTGTGCGGCTTCGGCCACTCGGGCATGAAGGGCTGGCTGTACGTGCACCCGGCCGACGAGTACGAGACGTGGGTGAAGGAACGTTGGCCATCCTCGTCACAAGGCGAGGGTTCGAAAGGATCGTAGGCGAACTCAATTTCGAATGTCGAATTTCGAATGTCGAATTTCGAACACACTTGAGCCGTTTCGCTCAAAATCCGCAATCCGAAATTCGAAATCCGAAATCGTAAGAGGGAGAAGAGATGGCTGAGTCGGCCGTCGCGGTTGGGACAGGGCAGGCTGTCCACGTCCATCACGAGGAACTGGGGTTCTGGCGCACGTACGTCTTCTCCACCGATCACAAGATGATCGGGAGGCAGTTCCTCTTCCTGGGCCTGTTCATGATGATCCTGGGGGGCCTCCTGGCCCTCATGATCCGCTGGCAACTGGCCTGGCCCGAGACGCAGATCCCGGGATTGCGCTGGGTCCCGGAGCCCTTCATGTATGATGGCGCCATGGGGCCGGAATTCTATAACGCGGTCTTCACCATGCACGCCACCATCATGATCTTCTTCGTGGTCATGCCGATCCTGGTGGGCTGCTTCGGGAACTTCCTGATCCCGCTGATGATCGGCGCCCGGGACATGGCCTTCCCGGTCCTGAACATGCTCTCCTTCTGGGTGGGGGCCGTGTCGGGCGTGATCATGCTGGCAGGGTTCTTTGTCCCTGGCGGGCATGCGGCCGGCGGTTGGACCGCGTACGCGCCCCTGACCGCCGTGACCCAGTACACCGGCGTGAACTGGGGTCAGAACATCTGGTGCATCAGCCTCATCCTCCTGGGTATCTCGTCGCTGATGGGCTCCATCAACTACATCACGACGATCATCAACATGCGGGCGCCCGGGATGACGTTCTTCCGCCTGCCGCTCGTCATCTGGTCCCTCTTCATCGTGGCGATCCTCCTGCTGCTGGCGCTGCCGGTGTTGACCTCGGCGCTGGCGATGCTCTTGTTCGACCGGATGCTGGGGACCAGCTTCTTCCTGCCGGCCGGGGGAGGGGAGCCGCTCCTCTGGCAGCATCTCTTCTGGTTCTTCGGCCATCCGGAGGTCTACGTCCTGATCCTTCCGGCCATGGGGGTGGCCTCGGAAGTCCTCTCCGTCTTCGCTCGCAAGCCGATCTTCGGCTACCGTGCCATGGCATACTCCATGATCGCTATCGCCTTTCTCTCGTGGATCGTGTGGGGCCACCACATGTTCCAGAGCGGCATGAACCCGGCGCTGGCCACCAGCTTCATGGTCTCGACCATGGTCATCGCGGTTCCGTCAGCGATCAAGACGTTCAACTGGCTGGGTACCCTGTGGGGGGGATCCATCCGGTTCACCACGCCCATGCTCCACGGCCTGGCCTTTGTCTCCATGTTTGTCATCGGGGGCCTGAGCGGCATCTTCATGGCCTCGACGCCGGTGGACATCTTCATCCACGATACCTACTTCATCGTCGCGCACATCCACTATGTGGTTTTCGGCGGCAGCGTGTTTGGCATCTTCGCCGCCATCGCCTACTGGTTCCCGAAGCTGTTCGGGCGCATGATGAACGAGACGCTGGGGAAGATCCACTTCTGGCTCACGTTCCTGGCCTTCAACGGCACCTTCTTTCCGATGCACATTCTTGGCGTGGGCGGACACATGCGGCGGATTTACAACCCGATGCAGTATGAGTTCCTGCAGCCGCTGCAGCCGGTCAACGTGTTCATCACCGTGAGCGCCCTCGTCCTCGGCATCGTTCAGATCCCCTTCGTGATCAATTTCTTCTGGAGCCTGTTTGCCGGGAAAAAGGCCGAGCGGAACCCGTGGCAGGCGAATACGCTGGAGTGGACTGCGCCATCACCGCCGCCGCACGGCAACTGGGGCGATACGCTCCCGGTCGTCTACGGGGGTCCCTACGAGTACAGCCCGCCCGGGGTTTCTGAGGACTACCTGCCCCAGACCCAATCACGCGTGCCGCACCTGGCGGCCGCCCACTAGGGAGCCGATCCGTGTCGGAATCACTGTCCCTGCGATGCGACCGCGGTGGCGTCGAGAATCCCTGGCCTCACCGGTTGGCTGTCATCACGGCCGGGGCGACCTTCCTGCTGATCCTGGCGGGCGGGCTGGTCACGAATACGGGAGCGGGCCTGGCGGTGCCGGATTGGCCGACCACCTTCGGGTACAACATGTTCCTGTACCCGTGGTCGAAGATGGTCGGGGGGATTTTTTACGAGCATAGCCACCGCCTGATCGGATCGGTCGTCGGCCTGCTGACCCTGACCCTGACGCTGGTCTTGTGGGCGGTGGAGACGCGGCGGTGGCTGCGCTGGCTCGGGGGCGCGGCGCTTCTCGCCGTGATCATCCAGGGGGTCCTGGGCGGTCTGCGCGTCATCCTGCTCCAGGAGACGCTGGCGATCGTCCACGGGGCCCTGGCCCAGGCGTTCTTCGGGCTCACGGCGGCCCTGGCGCTCTTCACCTCCCGGGAATGGAAAGAGGAGCCGCACCCGCTTCCGGGCGAGAGAGCCGGTCACCTGTTCTGGCTGGCCGCCCTCACGACGGGTGCGATCTACCTGCAGCTTGTGGTCGGCGCGCTCCTGACGCACGTGGGGGCCAGGCTCGACGCCCATCTGCTTTTGGCGACGTTGATTGCCATCCTGGTGCCCAACCTGGCCGTCCGGATCCTCGCGCGGCACGCCGACCGGCCCGGTCTCGTCCGGCCTGCCGTCATCCTCTGCGGCCTGCTGGTGCTGCAGCTCCTGCTGGGCCTGGGATCCTACGTGCACCGGTTTACGAGCCTGGAACTGCCCCTGGTGTCCTCCCTCGGGTTGGCGCTGCCGGTCGGCCACCGGCTCACGGGGGGATTGATGCTGGTCAGCAGCCTCGTGGTGACCCTCCGGGTGCACCGCCTGCTGGGTTTGCCGACGCCGGCCGGGTACCGCGGCCGGGTTCCGGGGAGGATGCCGGCATGAGCCTCTCGGCAGTGGCCGTGAACGCCCCGCGGGTGCGCGCGCAGGGGCGAGCCGCGGACTTCCTGATGCTGACCAAGCCGCGGGTGGTCCTGATGGTTCTGGTCACCACCGCTGTCGGGTATTACCTGGGCTCGTCGGGTGTGCTGAACGGCGTGCGGCTGCTTCACACGCTCCTGGGCACCGCGCTGGCCGCGGGGGGCACCATCGCCCTGAACCAGTACCTCGAGCGGGACCGGGACGCCCTGATGGAACGCACGCGACTCCGACCGTTGCCCGACGGACGGCTCGAGCCCATGGAGGCCCTGACCTTTGGGGTGGCCATCACGATCGCCGGGATCCTCTACCTCGCACTATCCGTGGATCTGCTGACGGCCCTGGTGACCGCGCTGACGGCGGGGAGCTATCTGTTCCTCTACACGCCGCTCAAGGGGAAGACGACCCTCTGTACCATCCCGGGAGCGATCTCGGGCGCCCTGCCGCCGGTGGCCGGGTGGGTGGCGGCCCGGGGCGACTTCGGTCCCGGGGCGTGGGTGCTCTTCGCGATCCTCTTCCTCTGGCAGATTCCGCATTCCCTGGGCATCGCCTGGGTGTACCGCGACGACTATGCCCGGGCCGGCATCCGGCTGCTGCCCGTGGTCGAGCCGGAGGGGCGCAGCACCGGGCGCCAGATCGTGAGCAACTGTCTGGCGCTCCTGGCCGTCGGCCTGATGCCGACGCTTATCGGCCTGACGGGGTCGGTCTATTTCCTGGGGGCATTGGTCCTGGGGATGGGCTTCCTCGGCTGCGGGGTCATCCTGGCGATTTCCCGCTCGGTCGTGGATGCGCGGCGCCTCGTCTTCGCGTCGCTGGTGTATCTGCCGGCGCTCTTGGTGCTCATGACCCTCAACAAGGTCCCGTTCTGACCGGGTGCGGGGGGGTGAGACCCCCCGGAGTGTCGTGATATGGCACGCGGAACCGTTGCAGACCCCGTCCTGGATGAGCCAGGGCTCCACCTCACCGAGGTGCCCCCGGTCGTGCCGCCGAGTCCGCATGAGGCGGACCTCCCGCCGCCGTCGCCCCCGCCACGCAAGGAGCCCTTCGTCAGCAATGCCCGCCTGGGCATGCTGATGTTCCTGGCCTTCGAGGTGATGTTCTTTGGCGGACTGCTCGGCGCGTTCCTGGTCTTCCGGTTGGCGGCCGTGCACTGGCCTCCGCCCGGCCAGCCGTATCTCCCCGGCGTGGTAACCTGGATCAATACCGGGATCCTGCTCTCCAGCGGGGTCACGATGCGGCGAGCCCTGCGGGCGATTCGCGACGGGAACCAGTCGGGCCTCGTGAATGGCCTGGGCGTCACGGCGCTCCTCGGGGCGATCTTCCTGGCCGTGCAGGGGGGCGAGTGGGTCCGCCTCGTACGCTACGGCCTGACCCTGACCAGCGGGACCTACGGGTCCACCTTCTACACCCTGATCGGGTGCCACGGCGTCCACGTGCTGGGCGCGGTCGTCTGGCTGCTGGTCATCCTGCTGCAGTCGGCGCGATACCGGTTCACGGCGCGCGACCACGTGGGAGTCCAGCTCTGCGGCATGTACTGGACCTTCGTGGTCGGTCTGTGGCCCGTCCTCTTCGGCCTGGTCTACCTGTATTGAGGAGCCACGCGGGGATCCGCATGAGGCGCACAAGGATCGGGCGGCTGGTCTCGGGCATGGGCCTGGTGGGCCTGGCATGGCTCGTTCCGGCGGTGGCCCGGGCGTGCGCCGTCTGCGGCACGGGGCCCGGCGTCGATGGCGACCCGACGGCCCGGGGCTTTTACTGGGGTGTCCTGTTCCTGATGGCGCTGCCGTTCGCCGTCACGGGATCCATCGGAGGATGGCTGGTCTATCGGTACTGGCGGGCGCACGGAATTCACTGGCGGGACCTGTGGATCGGGCGCCTCGCCTGGACACACAAGGAGAACACACCGTGAGTCAGGTGGCTGCACTCCACGCGGATGTTCTGGAGCCCGCGGAGTCTCCCCTCACCCCCGAGAGCTGGGGCAAGCTGGGGATGTGGATCTTCCTCGCCGCGGACGCCATGTCCTTCGGGGCGCTCCTCGCGGGGTACGGCGCCCTCCGGTACGGAAGCGCCGATTGGCCGATCCCCTCGCATGTCCTCGGGATCGGTCTGACGGCCTTCATGACCTTCCTCCTGATCTGCAGCAGCGTGACCATGGTCCTGGCCCTGGCGTCCATCCAGCGGGAAGACATGGCGGGGGTCAGGAAGTTCTTGGCGCTGACCATCCTGGGGGGCCTGATGTTCCTGGGGATGCAGGCCTATGAGTGGAGCCACCTCATCCACGAGGGGCTCGGGTTGACCGGCAACCCGTGGGGGGCGTCCCTCTTCGGGACCACCTTCTTCATCATCACCGGGTTCCACGGTGCCCACGTGACGGGTGGCGTGATCTACCTCTCGTGTTACCTGATCCGGAGCCTCCTGGGCCGCCTGCAGCCGCGCCACGTCAACCAGATCGAGATCGTCGCCCTGTACTGGCACTTCGTGGACCTCGTCTGGATCCTGGTGTTCACCTTCGTATATTTGCTGTAGCTCGGATCGGGGGAGAGGGATGGCGAATACAGCTCATAAGCAGCCCAACTACATCGGTGTGTTCTGGTGGCTCCTGGCGTTGACGATCGCCGAGGTGGGCGTGATCTTCATGCCGATGGCACGGGTCCTCATCGCGATCCTGCTGGTGGGCATGGCCCTGACCAAGGCGTCGCTGGTCGCGATGTACTTCATGCACCTGAAATTCGAGCGCACAACATTGGGACTGATTGCCGTGACCCCGCTCCTGCTCTGCGTGCTCCTGGTATTTGCCCTCCTCCCCGACCATTCCGCCACCCCTCACCAGACCGGAGCGGCCCCCGCGCCGACCGCGCCCCCTCCTTCTCGATAACAGGGGTCGGGGGTCGGGGGTCAGGGGCAGGTCCCATTCCCTTCAGTTTCCCACCCCCCAGTTCCGGTTTGCAATAGCGACTCGTAGATCTGCGTTCGCTCCGGGGAAAGCGTCCGGACCCCGTGGACCTTCGCTCGTGGAGGCGGCGGGGCGAGGTGTCGCACTACCGGATGCGGCCTTCCTGTGGTAGATTGAAGGCGCTATTCAAGGGCGAATGGGGATGAGAGACGAAAGCCGGCTCGTACCTTCTGGTCCTGAATTCGCCTCCAGCCTTGAGTGGACTTGGCGCGCCTTTGCGGTCTTGGCAACCTTGGCGGTGAAATATTCGGGTTGACCGTGCGCAGATTCCATCGAGGGAGCAGGCTATCGTGAGCGGAACTCCATCAGCCGTCCGGACTCCTGCCGTGGAGGTGGAAGGTCTGCATCACCACTACGGATCCCGGGAGGCGCTGGCGGGGATCAGTCTGGAGATCTCGCGCGGGGAGATCTTTGGCCTCCTGGGGCCGAACGGCGGGGGCAAGACGACCCTCTTCAAGATCCTCTCCACCCTCATGTCGGCCACCGGCGGGATCGTGCGCGTCTTCGGCCATGACCTGGTGCGCGAGCCGGACGCCATCCGCCGGCACCTGGGCGTGGTGTTCCAGCACCCCAGCCTGGATTCCAAGCTCACGGTCATGGAGAACCTCCAGCACCACGGGCACCTCTACGGGTTGCGGGGCACCGCACTTCACACCCGGGCGGAAGCGCTGCTCGAACGGCTGGATCTGGACGAGCGCGCGCACGATCGGGTGGAAACCTTGTCCGGGGGCCTTCGGCGGAGAGTCGAGCTGGCGAAGGCGCTGGTACACCAGCCGGATCTCCTGCTGTTGGACGAACCGAGCAGCGGCCTGGATCCCGGCGCTCGGCGGGATTTCACCAACCACCTCGGCCAGCTCCGGGAGCAGGATGGGGTCACCGTGGTGCTCACGACCCACATCCTGGACGAGGCCGAGCGATGCGACCGGGTGGGGATCCTCCACCGGGGAAAGCTGGTGGCACTGGGGACTCCCGATGACCTGAAGGCCCGCCTTGGGGGGGACGTCGTCGTTGTCCAGGCCATGAACCCCCACGGGTTGCAGGTGAAATTACGCGAGCGGTTCGGGTGTGAGCCAGCCCTGGTGGACGGGAGCCTGCGAGTGGAGCGGCCGCGCGGCCACGAGTTCGTCCGCGAGATCGTGGATGCCTTTCCGGGCGAGGTCCAGTCCGTGACCTTCGGGAAGCCCACGCTGGAAGACGTCTTCATCCACCTGACGGGCCGACGCCTGTGGGGGGAAGAGATGAACGGGGGAGGGGCCGCATGAGGGGGGTGGTCCTTCCGGTGATGACGCTCTGCTGGCGGGAGATCGTGCGCTTCCGCCGGCAGCGCAGCCGCCTGGTGGGTGCCTTCGTCCAACCCCTGGTCTTCTGGTTGCTGCTCGGCGGCGGGCTGCGGGCATCCTTCCAACCGCCCGGGACGCCGCCGGGCACCAGTTACGTGGAGTATGTCTACCCCGGCATCATCGCGATGGTGCTGCTCTTCACCGCCATCTTCTCCACCATCTCCGTGGTCGAGGATCGCCGGGAAGGGTTCCTGCAAGGCGTCCTCGTGGCGCCCGTCGCGCGGTCCAGTATCGTGCTGGGTCAGGTGCTGGGCGGCACGACTCTGGCCGTGGTCCAGGGGATTCTCTTCCTCGTGCTGGCGCCGGCTGCCGGCCTGTCCTTGACCGTGGCCTCGGTCCTCTCGGTGGTGCCCGTCATGTTCCTGGTCTCGTTTGGATTGACCAGCCTCGGCCTGGTCATCGCGTGGCGCCTGGATTCCACCCAGGGATTTCACGCCATCATGAACCTGATCCTCCTGCCCATGTGGGTGCTCTCCGGCGCTTTCTTTCCCATCACCGGCGTCCCGGCCTGGCTCGGGTGGGCGATGCGGCTGAACCCCCTGACCTACGGCATGGCCGCCTTGCGCCGGTCCCTGTATCTGGGAAACCCCTTGGCGGCCGGTGCGGTGCCAGGGTTGGCATCAGCACTTGGCATCACCCTGGTGTTCTGTCTCCTGGCCTTCATCGCGGCCGCGGATGCGGCGCGGCGCAGCGCGGCGTAGGCGAACCCGAATCTCGACTCGTCACCATTGGGGGCAACGTGATCAGCGCAGCGACGTGGATCGTGTGGTTGCATCTGCTGGCGGTCGCCGCCTGGCTGGGCGGAGGGGCGGCGACACTCCTGGCGATCCTGCCAGGCATGGGGGAGGGGACGCAGGCTGCGGCCAGGCGGGCGCACTTCCTCACCTCCCGGGCCATGGAGGTCGTGATCATCACGGGGGTCCTGAACGTGGTGGCCCGGGGGATGGAGAGCGGCATGGTATTCAGCCGGGGCTTCGTGGCCATGCTCTCCGTCAAGATCGTCCTGCTCGTCGTGATGGCCGGGCTCCAGATCTGGATGGGGATCGCCTGGAAGCGTGAGGGGATTGCGGCGCCCGTGGCAGCCCGGAGGGCCCGCGGGGCCATCGCCGTCCAGCTCGTCCTGGGCGCCGTGGCCGTCCTCTTGGGACTCGGCATCCGCGCGACGTAGGGGCGAGGCCGGCGCATGAGTTCTGAACCCAAAAATTTCACCGCCAAGACCGCAAAGATCGCAAAGAGTCGCC
>Ga0155960_1159_pt1 | contig 15613 bp, 12 predicted proteins | sample RifCSPlowO2_02_FD_107614 | JGI IMG/M metagenome (GOLD analysis project Ga0155960, IMG submission 107614) | candidate division NC10 bacterium RIFCSPLOWO2_02_FULL_66_22
CATCGGGGCGGAGGTATTGGGTAGCCACGCGCTGGATGTCGGCAACGGTGATGGCGCGGTACCGGTCGAGGAGGGTCTCGAAGTAGTCGAGGGGGTAGCCGTTGAACTCCAACGTCAGGAGCTGGACCACGGTCCCGAAGCGGGAGGTGAAGCGAAAGACGAAGGAGTTGATGATGGCCTCCTTGGCGCGGTCCAACTCTTCCTGGGACACCGGCTGGCGCTGGATGCGGGACATCTCCTCCAGGATGGCGGCCACCGCCCGAGGCACGTTCTCGTTTTTCGTCTGGGCGGTCGCCCGGAAGAGGCTGAGGTCCCGCGAGCCGGTGGGGAAGTTCGTTCCCACGGAGTACGCCAGTCCCTCCTCGCTCCGGACCCGCTCCATGATGCGGCTGCTGAAGCCGCTCCCTCCGAGGATGAAATCCATCAATTCGATGGCGTACCGGTCGGGATTGAATCGGTTGATGCCGAAGTGGCCGAGGGCCAGGCTCGCCTGGGCGAGACTCTTGGGGATGATGTACACGGCCCGCTCGAAGTGCGGTCGCACCTCCGGCACCGGCGGCAGGTCGACGGGATCAGGCGGCCAGTCGCCCAGGAGCGCTTGGATCTTCGCCGCCATCTCCTCTCGGGAGAAGTCGCCGACAATTGCCAACAGCATGTTGTTCGGGTGGAAGAAGCGCCGGTAGTGCGCCCGGAGATCGTCCGGCTGGACGGCCTCCACCTGCGCGGGCGTCAGGGGACGCCCCAGGGGGTGTGCCTCGGTGTACAGCTTGCGGGTGAATTCGCGCGCCAAGAGCTGCGAGGGGCTGTCCGCCAGCCGCCGCAGGTCCTCGATCACGCGCCCCTTGGTCGTCTGGAGCGGGTTGGGATCGAAGGCTGAGTGGCGAATCACCTCGGCGAAAAGCTGCAAGGCTTGGTCGGCGTCCTTGGCCAGGGCATTCAGGGTCAGGGAGATCGCCTCGGTTGAGACGGAGGCCTCGAGAGAGGCACCCAGGACCTCCAGCTCTTCGTTCAAGGCCGCCGCGGGAAGGCGCGTGGTGCCGCCGTTCCGGAGCTGGGAGGCGGTGAACTGGGCCACGCCCGGCCGCGCAGGTGTCTCGTACAGGCTGCCGGCGCGGATCACGACGGTCACGTCCAGCACGGGGAGGGAGTGGTCCTCCGCCAGGTACAGAATGATTCCGTTCGCCAGGGCGCGCCGTTCCACCTCGCGACCCACGCGAGGGATCGCGACCTGGAGGGGCGGGAAGGTCATCCGGCGCACCAGCTCCGAGCCGGGGGATTGCCGGGGGCCGAACCTGGACGGGGCGTCGGTCGCGCAGCCCAGCAGCAGGAAGACGAGGGTCGCGACAGTAGAGACGTGAAGCGTGAAGCGTGAAGTGTGAAGCGTGAAACGTAAAACGAGAGGCATGAAGCGTGATACGTGAGGCGTGAGGCGGATCAGTAGCGCAAAGATGAGGAGAGAAGGAGGAAGACCCAGGAGCCTGCCAGCCATCAGTTCGTCTCCCACGGCTGCAAGCGAGTGCCGAGAGCCGCGAACTGAGAGGGATGACGCAAAACATCAGTTCGCTTCCCAGGGCTGTAACCGCGAGCCGCGAGCCGCGAGCCGAGAGGGATGACGCAAAACATCAGTTCGCTTCCCAGGGCTGTAACCGCGAGCCGAGAGCCGCGAGCCGAGAGCCGAGAGGGATGACGTAATGCATCAGTTCGTCTCCCACGGCTGAAGCGGGGTGCCGGGGCGTCTCGCCGGAGGAGCGGAGGACGGGGCGGTGCCGCGAACCAGCCAGGCCGCGGTGCGCTGGCGAGGAAGGAAGTAGCGCTTCGCCACGGCCACCACCTCTTCCGCGGTGACGGCCTGGATCTTCTTCCGTTCCTCGAAGGCGAAGCGCCAGTCCCCGGTCAGCGCCCAGGCCTCGCCCAGCCGGGAGGCCAGCCCGGCGTTGCTGGCCAGGCCGCGGATCGCGCCCACCTCGATCTGGTTGCGGACCTTCATCAGTTCCCGAGGGGTCGGCGGCTCCGTCTGAGCGCGACGGAGTTCTTCCTCGATGGCCGCCTCGATCTCCTCCAGGGTGTGGGGGGCCCGCGGAGTCGCCTGGATCAGGAACAGCCCGGCGCGTCGCAGGAACCAGGGACCGGCTGCCACGCCGGTCACCAGGCGCTGCTCCTCCACCAGGCGCTTGTGCAGCCGCGAAGAGCGCCCGTCCCCCAGCAGCGATCCCAGGACGCTGAGCGTGTACATGTCCGGGTGACCCAGCGGAGGGATGCGGTAGAGCATGAGCAATTGCGGCTCGGCCGGGAATTCCACCCGGATGCGACGTTCACCGGGTTGGGGTGGCTCCACCAGGAGCGGTGCCGGAGGGAGGGGTTGGGCCGGGATCCCGCCGAAGTGTCGCTCCACCGTTCGGATGACCTCGGCCGGATCCAGATCACCCACCAGCACGGCCAGGGTGTTGTTGGGGGCGTAGTAGGTGCGGAAGAACTCCACCGCCTGGGGGCGGGTGAGGTTCTCCAGCTCGCTCGGCCAGCCCAGCACGGGATGGCGGTAGGGCAGGGCGACGAAGGCGGTGGCCAGCGCGGCCTCCATCAGTTGACCCCGCGGGCTGGTATCCACGCGCTGCCGCCGCTCCTCCTGGACGACCTCCCGTTCGGTGTAGAACTCGCGGAAGACCGGGTTCCGCATCCGGTCCGATTCCAGGAGCGCCCAGAGTTCCAGCCGGGTGTTGGGCAGGCTCACGAAATACTGAGTGCCCTCCCGGGACGTGGAGGCATTCAGCCGGATCCCGCCGCTCCGCCGGTAGATCTCCCACAGCTCGTTCCGCACGATGAACGTCTTGGCCTCCGCCTCCAACTCGGCAATCTCTTTCTCCAGGGCCGCCACGGTCGCCGCGTCCACCCTCCCGCCGGGCAGGCGCGCCTTGGCCTTCTCGACCTGAAGGGCCATGTAGCGCGCATCAATCTGTTCCAGGAGCGGCAGTTCCCGCTCGAGGTCCTGCGTGCCAAAGAGCCGGGTCCCCTTGAACATCATGTGCTCCAGCAGGTGCGCCAGCCCCGTTTGTCCGGGGATCTCGTTGGCGCTTCCCACCTGGAAGCGGAGGTAAGCGGAGAAGGTCGGCGACTCCCGCCGCTCCACGATCAGAAAGCGCATCCCGTTTCGCAGGGTGTGCTCGGTGATGGGGAGGCGAATGTCTTCCGGAAGAGCGGCAGCCACTGCGAGTTGGGCGGCCGCGAGGAGGAGCGCAAGCAGAACGATGGGCACCCGTGGCTGTCGAGACGATCGCACGCGAGCCTCCAGAGTCGGACGTGTCCGTATGCTTTCGGCAATCTAGCACGGCAACGATCCGGAATCAAAGAGGGGAGAGCGGCCTCCATCCTCGGCCGGACGTTGGTGAGGGATCACTTCCTTTCAGTGGCGTGGAAGGTTCGGTTCGCTTGAGAGAGGGGGTGCATGGAGGTGGCTTGCGCGATTTCGCACAGAGGTTGGTGCCTCTTGGCACAATCCCGCCCCATTGGTTGCCTGCAAACCCGGTTGTCTGTCCAAAGCGACAAATTCAGATTGCCTGAACCTCTTGAGAAATAAGCGCTGAAACCGTTTTCCACTTCGGGGCCCTTGCTTCGCTCGCCGTGGCACCCCCCTTGCTCACCCTTGCGAGAGTTCAGGCAGTCGGTTGGCGTACCACGTTCTCTCCGTGCTTGATCGCGCGGGCCTCGAAGGCATTTGACAGGGGGGGGGCATGAAAACGGCATCTCCCGGAAGCGAGACCGAGATCATCCTGTTAGCCATCGCGAAGGAGAAACTGTCCTTCGCCCGGCTGGCTGCCGCTGCCCAGGCCTGCGACAACCCCAAGGCCAAGCGCCTCTACAATCAACTGGCCCTGGATGAGCTGAAGCACTTGCTTACGCTGGTCAGCCTGATGGACGGCCTGGCCGACGACTGGCTCACGCGCCTGGACCTCACGCTCCCCCCGGCGGACCGCCCCGACACGCTGCCCCAGACCGAAGAGGCCATCCTCCGCTCGACCACGGAGGAGGAAGAACTCTCGAAGAACTTCTTCGGCTGCCTTGCCCAGGAAGTGGATCGGGGGGAGCTGCTGGACCTGCTGCAGACCCTGCGGGCCGAGGAAGAAGATCATCGGACCCGCCTGCGATCCCTGCTGTACGGGCTGGAGGCGGATCGGCCGGTCGTCGCCAAGTGGCTGCGATCCATCCGCCGCATGATTCCCGCTGCGCATCTGCACTGAGGAACAGTACCGGTGAAGCTGGTGCGGGGAAGGCCGACCTGGGGAAGCATGGCACTGGGGATCGCGGCGATCCTGGTGGCCGCGGCGGTCGCCCCGCGCCCGACACATGCGGACGGGGATCACGGCGCCGCCTCGCGCGTGATCCGGTCGGAGCTGGGGGGCGGACGGTATGACCTCTGGATCACCCTGACCCCCAGCCCCCTCCTGGCCGGCCAGCGAGCGGTCATCAAGGCTCAGATCATTGATCGCGCCAGCGGCGCGACCGTGCGTGGCGGACGGGTGCAGATGGCGATCCCCGACTGGATGCCTCCTTCCTTGCGCCAGGTGAGTGCGGTACCGGGCACTGCCCAGCAGCAGCTTCAGGACGAAACGGAGCAGGAACGGCTCGTGGCCATCGGGAATCTGTGGGTCAAGGTCCGGGCGGCCGCCAATGTCGGGCAGGTCTTGCCCACGCTGGCAACCGAGGTGGCGCCCGGCGTCTACGCGCTGGAGTTTACCCCTCTCGCCGCCGAGCCGTACGACCTTCAGGTCACGTTCCTGGGTCCGGTGGACCGGTTGCTTCCGGATCGTCCGCCCGTCACCGTGTCGCTTCCCGTGACCTGGGAGTGGCCGGTCAACCCCCGGCTGATTCTGGTCGCCCTGGTCATCGCGGGGACGGCAGTGGGGGGCCTCATCATCCTGCGGGTCCGCCGCGATGCATTGGCGCCCGGTGAGCGATTCAACTTCCTCGCGCTCCCCTGGCTGCGGCGCCTGGTCACGGCGCGCGGCTTCCAGCCTGCCATCCAGATCCCGCTCCTCCTGTTCTTCGCCGTCCTCGTATTCGTGGGACTGGCCGATACGCCCCTGGCGGGGCGGAACCTGGCCACCAAGCTCACGTGGACGATCTGGTGGGCCGGCATCATCTTCACCTTCATCCTGGTGGGCCGGCTCTGGTGCCTGATGTGTCCCATCGGGGCGGTCAACGAATGGACGTCACGCCTGGCCCAGCCCACCCGCAAGTGGCCCAAGCCCCTCCGGAACCTGTGGATCGCCAACGGGACCTTCATCCTGCTCACCTGGGCGGACGTGCAACTGGGGGTCGTCCGGGATCCGCGGGTCACGGCCGGGATCATCCTCCTGCTGCTGGTCAGCGCGGCCCTGACCGGACTGTTCTTCCAGCGGCGGACCTTCTGCCGCTACCTCTGCCCCATCACGGGCCTCATCGGGATCTACTCCATGCTGGCCCCGGTGGAGCTGCGCGCCAAGCGCTGCGAGGCCTGCCACTCCCACAAGGACAAGGAATGCTTCGTGGGCGGCCCCGCCAACGTCGGTTGCCCCATGTTCGAGCGCGTATGGGAGATGGACAGCAACGCCTACTGCAACCTGTGCTTCGAGTGCGTGAAGGGCTGCCCACAGGACAACCTGGTGCTTCGCCTGCGGGCCTTCGGCGCGGATCTGTGGGCGGCAAGCCGGCGGCACCTGGACGAGGCCTACCTCGCCGTGGTCCTGGTCGGGGCCAGCCTGTTCCTCACGGGTGAGATGGTGCAGCCCTGGCACGACACCCTGGATGCGATCATCGGCCGGCTGCCCCTCCAGGCGCTCGGGATCACCAGCCACAAGGCCGTGGAGGCGCTGGTCAACTCGACCATGTTCCTGGCCGTTGCGCTCGTCCTGATCCCCCTCGCGGTCCTGGCCGCCGCGGCGGTGGCCCAGCGTCTACTGGCGTGGACCGGCAAGACCCATGATCTCTCCGAGATCTTCACGGTGTTCGGCTACATGTTCGTCCCCATCGGGCTGAGCATGCACCTCGCACACAACCTGCACCACCTCATCGACGAGGGACCTGGGATCGTGCCGGTGATCCAGCGCACCATCCACCGATTCACGACCTTCTCCGTTGGCGTGCCGGCGTGGAACGTGCCGCCGCTCCTGTCCCACGAGGTCGTCTACTGGATGCAGATGCTGCTGTTCATGGGCTTCTACGGGGTGAGCCTGTACGCGGGCGCGCGCCTGGCCCGCCGCCATTTCAGCAACGCGGAGACGACCTTCCGGGCCGCGGCCCCGATGGTGGTGGTCTCGCTCTTCATCATGTTGTTGAACGTCTACGTGCTGAGCCAGCCCATGTCGGCCCGGCACAGCCATTGATAACCGCGAGGGCGGATGCCCCGCATCATCCCGTTGCCGTCACGGCAAGGAGGTTAGTGATGTTCGACGAACCCGAGGCGTGGTCACCGGAAAGGGAACTGCGACTGTTGGAAGAGCTGGCCGAGGCCGAGGCGCAGGTGTTCGAGGTGGAGATGGAGCTGCCGGTCCACCCGCTCCCCGCGGAGTCCGAGCGGCCCTGGGTCGCCTACTGGCACCTGCCGCCGAACGGGATTCGATCGAAGGCCCGGACCCACCCGCGCCTGGCCCGCGGACGATAGGAGGGCCGGCATGCGCGGTGAATTGATGCGCCCGGAACACGTATTACTGCTGCTGGCGGTGGCCCTGAGCCTGGCCTGGGGTCTGGTGATCGCCCTGTAGTCCAAGGAAAGGCTGCACCCGGTTTCCCGGGACCGGCCGACGTACCCCTTTCCTTTCTGAGCCCCGGCGGGCAGAGCGCCCACCGGGGCTTTCCCTTTCATCTGCCTGAACCGTGCAGCCTCAGCCCATGCCACCCGGTCGTGTCCCGGGTGTCGGGTACCCGCTGAGGGCGCTTCGTTCCGATTGTAACCGCTGCGAGGGGTTCCTTCTCGTAGGCGCCGGAGATCAGGCTGCGACTTGACAGGAGAGAGACGGCGTGGTATATACCATACCTGGGTACCGTACATCCCTAGCGGGAGGTGTCAGCGACATGATGGACCAGGAGACGAAGCAGCGGGCCCTCACCCGACTCCGGCGCATCGAGGGGCAGATCCAGGGCGTCCAACGGATGGTGGAAGAGGACAAGTACTGCGTGGACATCATGCTCCAGATCTCGGCCATCCAGGGGGCCCTGGAGCAAGTGTCGAAGATCCTCATGGCTCGCCACATCGAGAGCTGTGTCCTGGACAGCGTGAAGGCGGGCACCGAGCGGGAACGGACCCGGAAGATCGAAGAGCTGATCGAAGTGTGCTCGCGCTACGGTGGATCCACTGCACGGTGAGTCGGGATCGGGAGCATGGGGACGCCGGGGGGTGTCAGGCCCGATCCGGCGCTCCGGGATCTCCGATTCAGGGGGTTCCAGTGACGGATTATGACGTGGCGATCGTCGGAGCGGGTCCCGCGGGCTCGACGGCAGCCCGGGAATTGGCCCGGGGGGGTGCGCGGGTCTGCCTGCTGGACCGGGCCCGGTTTCCACGACCCAAGCCATGCGGCGGGGCGCTGTCGCCCCGAGTCCTGCGCCACCTGCCTTCCGGGGTGGAGGGACTCGTCCGCGCCCGCATCCAGCGTGCCGTTTTCACCTTCCGGTCGTGCCGACCGTTTGAAGTGACCTCCACCCTGCCCATGGGGTACATGGTCTGCCGGGAGGAGTTCGACGCGTGGCTCTGCGGGTCGGCCGAGGAGGCAGGTGCCTGCGTTCGCGAGGGCGTGGCGGTTCGCCGCGTCGAGCGGACCGGGACCGGGTTTGCCGTGCGCGCCTCCGGTGAGGACATCCGAGCCTCATGGGTGGTCGGCGCGGATGGTGCCAACAGCTTGGTGGCCGCCCAGTTGCTCCCCCGCCGTCTCCCCGCAAAATTTATCGGGGTGGAGTCTGAGGTGCCGTATGAGGGGGACGATCTGGAGGAGACCGTCCTGGTAGACGTGGGGCGCTACCCGGGGGGGTATGCCTGGGCGTTCCCCAAGGGGGACCGGGTGAACGTGGGGGTCATGTTGGAGTTCCCACGGGGCCGGGAATTGCGCGGGGCGCTTGCCGCGTTCGTGGGCGGCGTTCCCGGGCTCCCCTCCGCCGCCGCCGCATGCTGGCAGAGTGCGCCGGTGGCGGCGCCGCTGCGAGAGCCGGCCCCGTGTGCCGGGACAGGGGTGCTGTTGGTAGGCGATGCGGCGCGGCTGGCCGACCCATTCCTGGGGGAGGGGATCTATTATGCCATCAAGAGCGGCAGCCTGGCGGCCAAGGCCCTGCTCGCCGGGAGGAATGAAGCGGATGCCGCCGCCCGGTACGAGACAGCCGTCGCCGAGGCGATCTGGCCGGACCTGCGTGCCGCGTCCCGGATCGCCTCCCTGTTCCACCGGTCGCCGCGCTGGTGGCATCGCATCCTGTCCCGGATGCCGACATCCTTGATGCAGTATGTGGCCGTGCTGACCGGAGAGCAGTCCTACACGGGCCTGCTGCGGCTCGTCGTGGACCGGCTGGGATCGGCGGCCGAACGGTGGGCGTTGCCCCGTCTGGGATTGGCCCGGTCGGGCGCCTCGTAAGCAAGGGAAGCCTGGGAGGAAGATCGAGATGGTTCGCGACCCCGTGTGCGGGATGATGATCGAGGAGGCCGACGCCGCGGCGACCAGCCGCCACGACGGACAGACCATTCACTTCTGCGCCATCGGCTGCAAGGAGAAGTTCGACGCGGCGCCGGAGAAGTACCTGAACGGCGGCAGCCGGGCTGAACCGGCCCTGGTCCAGATCGGGCCGATGGCAACTCCCGCCCTCGCGAGCGCCCCTGCGGGACCCTCCCCGTCCATGGCAGGGTCAGGTGCCAGGATTGATATCGGCATCCAGGGGATGCATTGCGCCTCGTGCGTCTCGACGATCGAGGAGGCGCTGGCGGCCGTGCCCGGCGTGCGGCAGGCCGTGGTGAACCTGGCGGCCGAGCGCGGGACCATCCACTTCGATCCGGCCGCGGTCGGCCCGGCAGCCCTGGTGAAGGCGATTGCGGAGACCGGGTACACCCCGCGGGTGGAGAAGGCGACGATCCCCATCGGCGGCATCTCCTGCGCCTCGTGCGTGGCCACCATCGAGGGGGCCCTGCACGAGACGCCGGGCGTCCTCTCGGCGAGCGTGAATCTCGCGACCAATGCGGCGACGGTGGAGTTTCTCCCTGCAACCGCCACGATCCAGGACCTGCGACGGGCCATCCGGGACGTGGGGTACGAGCCACTGGAAGTGGCCGAGGGCGCCGCTGCGGCCGATTACGAGAAGGCGGCCCGCGAGCGGGAGATCCGCACCCTCAAGACGAAACTGATCGCGGGCATCATCCTCACGCTGCCGGTCTTCTTCGGCAGTTTCCCCGAATGGTTTCCCTGGATCCCCAGGATCCTCCAGAACTTCTGGGTGCTCCTGGTCCTCACGACCCCGGTGCAGTTCTGGGGAGGGGCCCAGTTCTATCGGGGATTCTGGGCAGCCCTGAAGCACAAGACCTCCGACATGAACACCCTGATCGCCGTCGGAACCTCCGCGGCGTATCTGTACAGCCTGGCCATGACGGCCGTGCCGGAATTCTTCCGGACGCGGGGGATCGCGCCGGCCGTGTATTTCGACACGGCGGCGGTGATCATCACCCTGATCCTGCTGGGCCGCCTGCTGGAGGCCATCGCCAAGGGCCGGACGAGCGAGGCGATCAAGCGCCTCATGGGCCTCCAGGCGAAGACAGCCCGGGTCATCCGGGACGGCGAGGAACAGGACATCCCGGTGGAAGAGGTTCGCATCGGCGACCTCGTGATCGTGCGCCCCGGTGAGAAAGTACCGGTGGACGGGGTGGTGCGTGGGGGGGCCTCGGCCGTGGACGAGTCCATGCTGACCGGGGAAAGCCTCCCGGTGGAGAAGCATCCGGGCGATCAGGTAATCGGCGCCACCCTCAACAAGACCGGCACGTTCCGGTTCGAGGCCACAAAGGTCGGGAAGGACACCGTGCTGGCCCAGATCATCAAGCTGGTGGAAGAGGCCCAGGGCTCCAAGGCCCCCATCCAGCGCATGGCCGATTACGTGGCCAGCGTCTTCGTCCCGACGGTCATCGGGATTGCGGTCCTGACCTTCGGAATCTGGTGGGCCTTCGGACCCAGGCCGGCATTCCTCTTTGGGTTGCTGAACTTCGTCGCGGTCCTGATCATCGCCTGTCCCTGCGCCCTGGGACTGGCCACGCCGACCGCTATCATGGTGGGCACGGGCAAGGGGGCCGAGCAGGGGATCCTGATCCGCAGCGGCGAAAGCCTGGAGACGGCGCATAAGATCCGGACCATCATCTTCGACAAGACCGGGACCTTGACCAAGGGGGAACCGGAGGTCACGGATGTGATCGTGCAACGTGCGACGTTCAACGTTGAGAAAGTTGGCCCCGACGTTGAACCTCGAACGTCGAACGTCGAACGGGAAGTCCTCAGGCTGGCGGCGTCGCTGGAGCGGGGATCGGAGCACCCGCTGGGCGAGGCGATCGTCAACAGGGCAAAGGAGGAAGGGCTCGCCCTGAGCGAAGCCGAAGGATTCGAGGCTGTTCCGGGCCACGGGGTCCGGGGGAAAGTGGATGGCCGGATGGTGCTGCTGGGAAACGCGAAGCTGATGCTGGAGAGCGGGGTGGTCCTGGGGGATCTTGCGGAGGCCGCCGAGACGCTGGCCGGCCAGGGCAAGACCCCTATGTTCGTGGCGGTGGACGGGGAGGCGGCCGGGGTGATCGCGGTGGCCGATACTCTCAAGGAACACTCCGCGGAGGCCATCCGCGCCCTGCACCGGTTGGGGATCGAGGTGGTCATGATCACCGGGGACAATCGCCGCACCGCCGTTGCCATCGCCCAGCAGACCGGGATTGATCGCGTCCTGGCCGAGGTCCTGCCAAACCAGAAGGCGGAGGAGGTGAAGAAACTCCAGGCCGAGGGCAAGGTGGTGGCCATGGTGGGAGACGGGATCAACGATGCGCCGGCCCTGGCCCAGGCGGACGTGGGTATCGCCATCGGGACAGGGACGGACGTGGCCATGGAGGCCTCGGACATCACGTTGATCCGCGGAGACCTGCGCGGGGTGGTCACGGCCATCGAGCTCAGCAAGCGGACCCTGCGGACGATCAAGCAGAACCTGTTCTGGGCCTTCATCTACAACGTGCTGGGCATCCCCATCGCGGCCGGGGTCCTGTATCCCTTCTTCGGGATGCTGCTGGATCCCATGGTGGCCTCGGCGGCCATGGCGTTGTCGTCGGTGTCGGTGGTGACGAACTCGCTCCGGCTGCGCCGCTTCCGGCCGAGTCTGACGTAAAGGCAATGCAACCGCCAATGAACGCAAATGGACGCCAAAGGTCCGATGTCGGTTCTCAAAAGTAGTTGGAAGGAGGTTTAGCGATGGCGATTGATCCGGTCTGCAAGATGCAGGTGGATGAGAAGAAGGCGGCGGCGACCTCCGTCCACAAGGGCACGACGTATTATTTCTGTGCTCCCGGGTGCAAGAAGGCGTTCGATTCGGCGCCGGAGAAATACCTCGGCAAGGCGTAGGATGAACCAGTCGCGAATGAATCCGCGGAAGTGGAGACTTGCGAGCGGTCTCACCGTCTCCGGTCTGCTCCTGGCGGCCGTGGGCATTGCCTCGTGGGCCCAACAGGCGCCGGAGCACGGCGGTCATGGCACGCCGCGAGACTGGAAGTTCTCCTGGCCCGCGGGCGACGCGGCCGTAGGACGGGAGGTCTTCATCAAACTGGAGTGCTACACGTGCCACGAGGTCAAGGGCGAGCAATTCTCAAAACCCGAACCCGGGTCGGATCCGGGGACAATCGGCCCAGAGCTTTCCGGTATGACTCCGCTGCACCCGGTCGAGTACTTCGCCGAGGCGATCATCAATCCCAGCGCCGCGGTGGAGGAGGGCAAGGGCTACCGCGCTGCCGACGGCAAGTCCAAGATGCCCGGTTATAACGACCTGGTCACCGTGCAGGAGGTCATTGACCTCGTGACCTACCTCAAGAGCCTGAAGGGGGACGGCGCGGCACGCGGGCAGGGCGGTACAGCCGCGCCGTCCGACGCACACGGCGGCGCTGGCGGTCAGATGCTGAGACACTAGGGAAGGACAACCTGAAGGGGTGCAACCACAGATGAACGCAGATGAACACAGATAGTCCTCTCCGGCGAATGGAGGAGGTCAGGACTCGACCCAAGCTGATGACCGGCGGTAATAGCAAATTCCTGCCGACGGAGGAGTGGAGCTTCGCGGTCCTGCGCGCCCTCGCGATGCTCGGGGGAATGGTCGCCCTCTTTCTGGTCCCGCTTCGCCCCGAGCACCAGCCGCACCTCCTCCCACTGGCCTGGGCCTTCGTGGCCTACAAGATCCTCCTTTTCCTGGCGATTCGGACCTGGCCGCAGCGACTCCGGCTGCTCCTCCTAGGAACCGTCGGACTGGATCTGCTGTTCGTCTCGCTCTTCGTCTGGTTCAGCGGGGGCCTGGAAAGTCACTTTTACCTGCTCTATTACCTCCTGGTGGGGCTGGCCGCCGTGCATTTCGGTCCGGGGATCGTACTGGGCACAGCCGGAGGCGCCGGCGCCCTGTACGGGCTGGCCTCTCTGGCCGGGACGCCGGGAGCCGACTGGCACCACCTCAGCGCCAGGGTGGCCACCTTCTTCCTCCTGGGGGGAGCCCTGGGATTCATCAGCCAGCGTGAGCGGCTGGCCCGGGCCGAGGCCGAGCGCCTGAACGTTGAACTCCGGGAGAATCAGAGTCGCCTGGAGAAGGCATATCAGGAATTGCAGGCGACGCAGGAACGGCTGGTGCAGTCAGAGCGGTTGGCCACCATCGGCCAGATGTCTGCCAAGGTCTCTCACGAGGTGCGAAACCCGCTCGGCTCCATCAGCTTGAACGCGGAACTTTTGGAAGACGAGCTACAGGCGCTGCCCGAGGATCGGCGGGCGGAGGCGGCCAGCCTCCTGGCCGCCATCCGGTCGCAGGTTGACGTGCTGAGTGCGGTGACCGAGGAGTACCTCCGGTTCGCCCGCCTGCCCAGGCCCAAACTGGAAGCCGCGGCGGTGGCGCCGCTGATCGAGGAGCTGGCGGAGTTCGTGCGCGGGGAGCTCCGGGGCCGGCGGGTCCGACTGGACGTGACCGTCCAGGACGGGCTGCCTCCGGTCCGCCTGGACCCGGGGCAGATCCGCCGGGCGCTCCTCAACCTGGTCCGGAATGCAGCCGAGGCGATGCCTGAGGGGGGATCGATCATAGTCCGGACCGGACTCTTGGGACAGAAGGCAGAAGGCAAAAGGCAGAAGGCGGAAGGCGGGACGCCAGTCGATTCGTCGGGGCTGCCTTCTGCCGGCTGCCTAGTGCCTTCTGTGTTCATTGAGGTGAGAGACACCGGACCGGGAGTCCCGCCAGAGAACCTGGACAAGATCTTCGAGCCATTCTTCAGCACCAAGGAGGGCGGGACGGGGTTGGGCCTGGCCATCGCGCGCCAGATCGCGATGGATCACGGCGGGGTGCTCACCTGTGAGAGCAGCCCCGGGGGTGGCGCTGCCTTTTGCCTGATCCTTCCGATCTCCAACGGAGGGGACAGGGGATGACCATGGGGGATGCTCGCATCCGGGTCCTGGTGGTGGACGATGACCTTGCCGTTCGTCAGGCCCTCTCGCGCACTCTGGAGAAGATCGGATACGACGTCGTGGTCGCCGAGGATGGCCAGGAGGGACTGGATCGCCTGCGGCAGGGGGGCATCCACATCGTCCTGGCCGATCTGAAGATGCCGAAGCTGTCGGGGAACGAGTTGCTCAAGGCGGCCAAGGCCATCGCCCCCGATGTCGAGGTGATCGTCATCACCGGCCATGGCACCGTGGAGGACGCCGTCGAGGCCATGAAGGAGGGCGCCTACGACTTCATCACCAAGCCCTTCAAGCGCGTCCAGCTCGAAAAGACGATCAGGAAGGCGGCCGAGAAGCAGGCGCTGGTCCTCGAAAACCGGGTGCTCCAGGCGCGCGTGGACGAATTGCAGGGAGCCGGCCAGATCATCGGCACCAGCCCCGCCATCCTCCGCACCCTCGAGCTGGTGAACCAGGTGGCGCCCAGCACGGCCACGGTGCTGATTCAGGGGGAAAGCGGTACGGGGAAGGAGCTGATCGCGAACGCCGTCCACCACGGCAGCCCCCGGCGCGCGCGGCCCTTCATCAAGGTCAACTGCGCCGCTCTTCCGGAGACCCTGCTGGAATCGGAGCTCTTCGGCTACGAGCGGGGGGCCTTCACCGGCGCCGTGGCCCGCAGGGAAGGGCGCTTCGAGCTGGCCGACGGCGGCACGCTGTTCATGGACGAAATCGGCGACCTCAGCCTGGCCACGCAGGCGAAGCTCCTGCGGGTCCTCCAGGAGGGGGAATTCGAGCGGCTGGGCGGCACGCGGACGCTCAAGGTGGACGTCCGGCTGGTGGCGGCCACCCACGCCGACCTGGCCACCCTGGTGCGGGAGAAGGGGTTCCGCGAGGACCTCTTCTACCGGTTGAACGTGATCACGATCCAGATTCCGCCGCTGCGGGAGCGCCGGGAGGACATCCCGCTCCTCGCGCAGCACTTTCTCGGCCGGTATGCCGTGAAGAACGCCAAGACCATCACCGGGTTCACGGACGAGGCCCTGGACCTGTTGCAAAGCTACGCGTGGCCGGGCAACGTGCGCGAGCTGGAGAACGTGATCGAGCGCGCCGTGGTCCTGACCCGCGGGTCGATGATCTCGCCGGCGGACCTTCCCGAGACGCTGGCCGGCGCCGACCAGGCCGCTCGCCATCTGGTGATCTCCGTTGGGACCCCGTTGGAGGAAGTCGAGGATCGCCTGATCGAAGAGACGCTGCGCTACGCCAGGGGCGACAAGACCCTGGCCGCGAAGCTTCTGGGCATCGCCACCCGCACGATCTACCGCAGGATGAAGGGGGAACCCCAGCCACCGGGAGCGGGCTAGCCAAGTGACGAGTCGGCTTCCGATGCCGCGTCAGCATCGGCCGACAGAAATCGAAGGGCCGATTGACAAAAAGTCCGGCGATCTTCGCCAGGCCTCTCGCTTTTCCGACAGAAGTGTCGAACCGGCCCTCCAACATCCTGGGAAGGGAGTTTCCCCCTCCAGCATGAGCTTCGAAAATCAACCACTTACGATTTATTGGACCCGCTGGTCGAGGGTGCCAGGGCTGGCACCGACCTTGCCTCTCTCTTTGGACGAGTCCATGAATCGAACCGAGAGGAGGTGAGACCACATGAAGAAGCTATGGATCATGGCATCGGCCCTCGTCCTCATCCTGGGCGCGGCCGGGTACACTATCGCCCAATCCACCAGTCCCGGACCGCAAGGTGGCCAAATGGGCCAAATGGGCCAAATGGGGATGATGGGACCGGGCATGGGCATGATGGGCAGCGGGATGATGGGCTCGGGCGGCCAGGGCGGCCAGGGCGGCCAGGGCGGGATGATGGGATCTGGCATGATGAGCATGATGATGGGCCAGCCGCTGACCCAGGAACAATTGGAGCAGTTCGCCAAGCAGCACGGGATCACACCGGAGCAGGCCAAGCAGATGACGGATCAGTGCCA
>Ga0155960_1157_pt3 | contig 15592 bp, 11 predicted proteins | sample RifCSPlowO2_02_FD_107614 | JGI IMG/M metagenome (GOLD analysis project Ga0155960, IMG submission 107614) | candidate division NC10 bacterium RIFCSPLOWO2_02_FULL_66_22
GACGCGTCTGCCCGCGGACGTCCTGGAGGCGCAGGAGGGGGAGGAGGCCCTGCGCCTGGCCAAGGCGGAGCGGCCGGACCTGATCCTCCTGGACGTGATGATGCCGCGCATGGACGGCTACCTGGTCGCGGCGGCCCTGAAACAGGACCCCACCACGGCCACCATCCCGATCATCTTCATCAGCGCCCTCGGGTCGTCCCGTGACAAGGTCCGCGGGCTGGACCTGGGCGCAGAAGATTACCTGGTCAAGCCCATTGACCCAGAGGAGCTGAAGGTCCGGGTCAGGATGATCCTCCGCCGGAGTCGGCCTCCCCAGCGGACGGAGGCCATGGCCAGCGGCCAGCTACAGGCCATGAACCTGGTCTCCCTCGTGCAATTGCTCGAGGGGGAGCGGCGGACCGCCCGGCTGCTGTTGACGCGAGGGGACGAGCAGGGCGAGGTCACCTTCGTGGACGGCAAGATCACCCGGGCGGTGCAGGGGCCACGTCAGGGGAAGGCGGCGGTCTTCCAACTCCTGACCTGGCAGGCGGGCACGTTCCAGATGGCGTCGCCCGAGCCATCGGATGAAACGGGAGGGGGCGTGACCCTGCCCAACCAGGTCCTCCTCATGGAGGGGGTGCGGCGCCTGGACGAGATCCCGGCCCTGCGGGTAAACCTGCCCGGCCCGGGGATCGCCCTGGGATTCTTGGAGTCCCTCCGGGCGGCCGTGGAGGCGCTGGCGCAGCCCGAGGCGGCGGCCCTGGTGGCCCTCCTGGATGGCGTACGGGACCTGGAGCAGGTCCTGGCCGGGAGCCCCTTCGATGAGTGGACGAGCCTGAAGATCCTCCAGTACCTGCTGGGCGTCCGGGCGCTGACCTCGGCGGACGTGAGTCCCGAGCAGCGTGGCGGAGCCCGGCTGAATGTCGATGTGCCCGTCGAGTACCAGCGGGTGCCGGGGTTCCTGAAGCGGACCTCCTTCAATCTGTCGGCGCGCGGGGTCTTCATCCAGACCGCGGTCCCGTTCGAGGTGGGCGAGCAGGCGATCCTGCGGTTCCAGGTCCCCGGGCACGAGGCCCCGGTCAAGGTGACGGGGCAGGTGGTCTGGCGCAACGCGGACCCCGGCAAGCGGGGGGGCACCGGCATGGGCATCCAGTTCCTGGATCTGGCGCCGGCCGATCGCGAGGCCATCGAGCGGCACCTGGCCCAGGCCATCGCGGTGCAGATCAGCGGGGCGGGGGAGCGGGCGTAATCCGCCTGCGCCCTTCGCGGCGGAGGGCGGCGGACCGGCGAGCATACCATGGATGCATGGCGCGTATTGCTGGCAGAGGATGAGGCGCTCATGGCCCAGATGACGGTGGACATGCTGGCCGAGCTGCCCGTCGAGGTGAGCGTGGCCAGAAACGGCCGGGAGGCGCTGGAGCAGGCCCAGGCCACACGCCCGGACCTGATCCTGCTGGATGCCATGATGCCGGAGCTGAACGGGTTCGAGGTGGCGGCGGCCCTGAAGGCGAACCCCACGACCCAGGACATCCCCATCATCTTCCTGACCGCGCGGGTGCGCGTCGAGGACAAGATCCGGGGGCTGGAGCTGGGGGCGGATGATTATCTCGTCAAGCCGGTCCGGCGCGAGGAGTTGCTGGCCCGGGTGAAGAACGTGTTGCGCCGGGCGGGGGCCCATCGGGCCACGTCGCCCCCCGAGACGTCCCTGATGCGTGGGCGGCTGCAGACGATGAGCCTGCCCAACATCATCCAGGTCCTGGAGGCGGAGCGCCGGACCGGCACCTTGCGCCTGACGTCCGGGACGCGCCGCGGCGAGATCCTGGTCACCCAGGGGCGGATCGCCTACGCCATGGAGGGGCCGCGGAAGGGCGAGGCGGCGGTGTACCGCCTGCTGGCCTGGGACGAGGGGGAATTCGCCCTGGAGCCGGCCTCGGGGACCGGCCCGGCCGAGGCGCAGGTGATGAAAGCAAACCAGTCGCTCTTGATGGAGGGGGTCCGCCGGCTGGACGAGATCCCGGCCCTGCGCCAGGCCCTCGGTCCATCGGAGGAACCCGTCAAGATGTTTCCCGTCCTCCGGGAGGGATTGCTGCGCCGGACGCTGCCCGGGGGTTTCCGCCAGGTGGTGGATCTCTGCGACGGCACCCGGACGCTGCCGCAGGTCCTGGAGGGAAGCAGCCTGGACGACTGGGGGACGCTGAGGGTCCTGGTCCGCTTCCTGAAGCTGGGAATGCTGGAGCACGGCCAGACGGCCAAGCGCGGTCTCCCGCACCTGGGCGTCCAGATCCCCGTGGACTTCCAGAGCCTGCGGGCGTTCCGCGGCGGTCAGTGCTTCGACGTCTCGGCGCGGGGGATCTTCCTGCGCACCAGCGAGGTGTTCCCCGTCGGGGAGGACCTCTTGCTCCGTTTCAAGCTGCCTGGAGTGGCCCACCCCTTCCGGACCGCCGGGCGCGTGGTCTGGAGCAGCCCCACGGACACGCCCAAGGGGCTGCCCGCGGGGATGGGAATCCAGTTCCTGGATCTCAGCGAGGAGGAGCGCGGGACGCTCGAGCGATTCATCGTCGAGTTGCTCCTGGATCGGTCGCAGGTGGAGGAAGCGGAGGGGTGAGGCGGGCCTAGAAGCGTTCGAGCGTTTCCGCCTCTGGCGGATTCGAGTGTTCGAGGGTACGCGGGGATGGCCAGCTGATTTCTGACCGGAGACGCTGAGCCCCAGGACGAGCGAGGTGACGGGCAGGCCGACGGCCTGCCCGTGGTGTTTCCGGGGGGTCCTGACTCCCGCCGGGAGGGCTCTGGGGGATGAGGCAACCGGGGGCCTTGCGGGTTGGCCTTGCCGGGATATAATACAGGGTCCCGGTCCCGTTCGGCCCGGTCATCCCCGAGAACAGGAGTCCCAACCCGTGTCCACCGATACGATCCGGATCCGCGGCGCGCGCGAGCACAACCTGAAGTCCATCGACCTGGAGATCCCCCGCGAGAGGCTGGTGGTCATCACGGGGGTGTCCGGCTCGGGCAAATCCTCCCTGGCCTTCGACACCATCTACGCCGAGGGACAGCGGCGCTACGTGGAATCCCTCTCGGCCTACGCCCGGCAGTTCCTGGAGCAGATGGACAAGCCGGACGTGGACCTGATCGAGGGGCTGTCCCCGGCCATCTCCATCGAGCAGAAGACCACCAGCAAGAACCCTCGCTCCACGGTGGCCACCGTCACCGAGATCTACGACTACCTGCGCGTCCTGTACGCCCGCATCGGGCGCCCCCACTGCTATAGCTGCGGGAAGCCCATCACGTCCCAGACGGTCACGCAGATCGTGGACCAGGTCCTGGCCTTGCCCGCGGGGACCAAGATTCAGGTCCTGGCGCCCGTGGTCCGCGGGCGCAAGGGCGAGTACCGGCAGATCTTCACCCAGATGCGGAAGGAGGGGTTCGTCCGGGTGCGGGTGAACGGGAAGCTCCGCGACCTGGACGAGCCCATCGAGCTGGACAAGAACAAGAAGCACACCATCGAGGTGGTGGTGGACCGCCTGGTGGTCACGCCGGATCTGCCGCGGCGGTTGGCCGACTCGCTGGAGACGGCGCTCAAGCTGGCGGACGGAATCGTGACCATCGATCTGCCGGAGGCAGAGAAGGACCTGACCTTTTCCGAGCGGATGGCCTGCATCGAGTGCGGGGTGAGCTATCCGGAGATCAGCCCGCGGATCTTCTCCTTCAACAACCCCCATGGCGCCTGCCCGGCCTGCGACGGGCTGGGGACGAAGGTGGACGGCCCGATGACGGGCCTCGACAGCAGCCTGCGGCAACTGGGGGAGGAGTTCTTCGGCTCCAGCCTGGGCAGCCTGGACCGGCGCTACAAGGATACGCAGTCCTCCCGGGTGCGGGAGGAGATCGAAGCGTACGTGGAGCGGCTGGTCAGCATCCGGCCCTGCCCGGAGTGCGAGGGCGCCCGCCTGCGGAAGGAGTCCCTGGCCATCCGGGTCGGGGGGTTGAATATCGCGGAACTCACCCGCAAGTCAGTCAAGGACGCCGCGGCGTTCTTTGCTGCCCTGAGCGCGTTCGCGCCAGGGGGGGCTGCCCTGGGCGTATCCGCGCCGGGTAGGCCCGCCCTGGGCGGGCTTGTTTCGGGGGACGGGAAGCTGGCCCTGAGCGAGAAAGAGCGGGAGATCGCCCGGCGGATCCTGAAGGAGATCCGGGAGCGGCTGGGCTTCCTGATCAACGTGGGCCTGGACTACCTGACGCTGGACCGGACGGCCGCCACGCTGGCGGGCGGTGAGGGGCAGCGCATCCGGCTGGCGACCCAGATCGGCAGCTCCCTGGTGGGAGTCCTCTATATCCTGGACGAGCCGAGCATCGGCCTGCACCAGCGGGACAACGTCCGGCTGCTGAACACGCTGAAGCGGCTTCGCGACCTGGGCAATACGGTCCTGGTGGTGGAGCACGACGAGGAGACGATCCGGTCCGCAGACTACGTGATCGACCTGGGGCCGGGGGCGGGCACCTCCGGCGGGCGCGTGGTGGCCTCGGGGACGCCGCAGGACATCGCCGCCAACCGGCAGTCCCTGACGGGGCGATACCTGTCCGGGGAGCTCTCCATCCCGGTGCCCCGCCTCCGGCGGCCCCACACGGGGCAGACGCTCACCATCGTGGGCGCGCGGGAGCACAACCTGAAGAACATCGACGTGGAGATCCCCCTGGGGCTGTTCACCTGCGTCACGGGTGTGTCCGGCTCGGGCAAGAGCACGCTGATGACCGACATCCTGCGGAAGGCCCTGGATGCCAAGCTGTACGGCGGGCGGGAACGCCCCGGAGAGCACGACAAGATCCTGGGCGTACAGCACATCGACAAGGTCATCGACATCGACCAGGCGCCCATCGGGCGGACGCCGCGCAGCAACCCGGCCACCTACACCGGCGTCTTCGGCTTCATCCGGGAGCTGTACGCCCTCACCCCGGAGGCCCGGATGCGCGGCTATCAGCCGGGCCGGTTCAGCTTCAACGTCAAGGGGGGGCGCTGCGAGGCGTGCCAGGGGGACGGCCTGATCCAGATCGAGATGCACTTCCTGCCGGACGTCTACGTGACCTGCGACGTCTGCAAGGGCAAGCGCTACAACCGGGAGACGCTGGAGATCAAGTACAAGGGGAGGAGCATCGCCGACGTGCTGGACATGACGGTGGAGGAGGCCCTGCGCTTCTTCGAGAATGTCCCGCGGATCAAGGAGAAGCTCCAGACGTTGTATGACGTCGGCCTGGGCTACATCAAGCTGGGGCAGTCGGCCACGACGCTGTCCGGCGGCGAGGCGCAGCGGGTGAAGCTGAGCCGGGAGCTCAGCCGGCGGAGCACGGGGCGGACCTTGTATATCCTGGACGAGCCCACGACCGGCCTCCACTTCGCGGACATCCAGCAGCTCCTGGACGTGCTGCACCGGCTGCGGGACGCGGGGAACAGCGTGCTGGTCATCGAGCACAACCTGGACGTCATCAAGACGGCCGACTTTGTGATTGACCTCGGGCCGGAGGGGGGCGACGACGGCGGGCGAGTGGTTGCCACCGGCACGCCCGAGGAGGTCGCCCGGGCCAAGGGATCGTACACCGGGCAGTTCCTGCGGCGGGTTCTGCGAAACGGCAAGGGGCGCGGGGATCGGTAGGGTCGCGCGACGGCCGGCCGCGCCAGGCGGCGCGTGGAGCGTCGCTTGGCCGTGCGATCTGTGGTCCGGATCGTCTCATCTCAGTGGTAATGCCAGAGACAAAGTGGCTCACTCCACCATCGGACACCTTCCCGGTCGGAAAGCTCCCAGAAAATTTACGATCGGCCCGGGCAACAAGAAAAATGGACGGTTGCGCCCGCCTGAGGTGCAGACGCAGGAAACCCCATGCGGACACTGAGGTGGCACGCCACTCGCAATTCAAAAGGTCAACCTGCGGGGAGGCTGAAAGGCGTGAGAATCATCCCAGGCTCCTCGGTCCACTGATCATCACCGAGCCCTGGAGTTCATAAGCTGTTGCCGCGGGACCGACTCCCCCCCTCCCCGGTCCCGCGACCAGGCCCCCGGTCCGAGCCGTCGGACCGGGGGCATTTTTTTGCCCGGAGAGTGAACCGCCATTGAACCCAAAACTTTCACCGCCAAGGTCGCCAAGGCTCGCCAACTCTCATCACTTCAGAGGAGATTCCGGACCGAAACCTTCCAGGGCGCGTTTCCTAGTCTTTCCGGGTCAGCGCTATGAATACGGGGAGTTCCTTTGCGTCCTTCGCCTGCTTTGCGGTTGAACTGCACTATTCGGGTTGAAAGTGGCCTTGCGGCAGTTTCCTCGTGACGGTCTGGGGGTTCCCGGGTAGAATGCGCCGCTCGCGAAACAGCGCGCCGAGCGCCGAGCGCCGTGAACCAAGAACCGAGAACCAAGAACCGAGAACCATGAGCCATGAGCCGAAGGGCTGGCAGTCCTACCACACGGTCTGGGCGGTCCTGATATTCGCCTGGATGACCAATTACCTCGTGCGGATGGGGCTGTCCCCGGTCCTGGTCCCCATCATGCGCGAGTTCCGGCTCACCTACGCGCAGGCCGGTCTGCTGGCCACGGCCTTCTTCTACGCCTACACCTTCATGCAGTTGCCGGCCGGAGTCCTGGGCGACTGGATCGGGAAGAAGACGATCCTGGTCCTCGCGCCCCTCTGGTGGGGCCTGATGTCGCTGGGAACGGGATTGGCCCCCAGCTTCAGCCTCCTGTTCCTGGCCCGCTTCCTGACCGGCGTCGGGCAGGGGACCTACTTCGGGAATGACCGGCCGGTGATCGCCGCGTACACGCCGGCAGAGAAGATGGGCTTCGGCCAGGGGGTTTCGTTCACGGGCCTCGGAATGGGGATGGCCATCGGGATTTCCCTCGCCGGCGTGATCGCCGATCGGTGGGGGTGGCGGATGGTCTTCGTGATCTTCGCCATTCCGTCTCTGCTGGCGGGGGCTGTTGTCTGGCGGATGATTCAGGAGCCGCCCCGCACCCGCGGGATCAAACTGCCGGGTTGGATGTGGTTGTTGCTCGTCCCCTTTCCGCTGGCGCTCCTGGGTGGACTCGCGACCGGTCAGCCCCTGCTCCTCTGGTCGTCCCTGCTGTTCCCGACGACCTTCCTCCTGTGCCTGGTCCGCCAGCAGCCCGGGATCCGAAAGGCCGATCTGTGGTTCACGTATCTTGCGGGCATGGCCCCGATCTACTGCCTGTGGGTGGTGGGGATCTGGGCCCCGGCCATGTTCCTCGAGATCGGCGTGCAGGAGCTCTCGCGGTCGTCCTTGCTGTCGAGCCTCCTGGGTGTCTCGGCCGTCCCCGGGCTCCTGCTCATGGGGAGTGCCAGCGATCGCCTGGCCAGGCGGGGGAAAGGCCGGAAGGGGCTCGCCGCACTCATCCTCCTGGGGATGGCGATGGCGATGCTGCTGATGGGCGTGGCCGTGGCGCTCAAGGCCTCGCCGGCGATCATGGCGTTCCTGGTCTTCGCCGCAGGTTTCTGCATCTGGGGAGTATTTGCGCCCATCTTCGCCCTCCTGGCCGAGATCACGCCGACCCCCATCCAGGGGACCTCGTTCGGTTTGAACAACACCATCAACTTCATCGGCTCCCTGGTGGCTCCGATCGCCACGGGCTGGATCAAGGACGCATCGGGATCGTTCGCCGGCGCGTGCTACCTGGCCGCCGCGGTCGGGGTGGCCGGGGCCTTTCTCGTCTTCCTGGTCCACCCCGCCTTCCGCTGGGGGCGGGAGGTGGCAGCGCCGGCCGCCTGACATTTGAGATGTGTGATTGAGGATTTCGGGGGAAAGGCCGGGGTGGAGCGCGGACGTGCTGGAGGGAAAGCTTCTGGGGGACCTTAGGCGCACAGCCCTCCGAGAGGAGCCCACAGGTTGTCCACAGGCGTCAGGATGGACGGCCCAGGGTCGGGGTTGAAGACCGTTGGTCGGGTTAGGGCACCGAGGCCTCCGGAAGGCTATAGGAGAGACCGGGCCAGAGCAACTATGAGGCCAAAGATTTTCAGCCCCACGGGCGGCCTCCAAGGCGCGACGCGCCGCCGAGGCGTGTCGGTGCGCCTCGCTACCGGGCGCCGGCTGGGACCGCGGCCCCCCAGAAGCTGGCCAGGCGCTTGGCAAGCGGGGTGTTGCGGCTGCGGGCCGCCCGCACCTCCCCGTCGATCATCACGCAAGTGATCCCCGGGATGTCACCGATGGCGATGGCCCCTAGGGCGTCGCGGGCGGCCGAGCCCGTGGGCGCGTCGCAGACCACAAGGTCCGCCGGCCTTCCCACTTCGAGGGCGCCCTGCTCCATCCGGTAGACCTGCGCGTTGTGGCCGGTGGCCAGGGCGATGGCCTCGGCCGGCGGAAGGTCGCCCAGGGAGCTCAGCTCGCAGATGCTCTTCAGGATGCCCAGGGGCATCACGCCGGTGCCCGTCGGCGTGTCGCTGCCCAGGCACACCCGGTGCAGGGTGTTGCTTTGGCGGGCCAGCTTCAGGAGGAGGAGCGCCGAGCGGAGGTTGCCCGCCTGGGCGAGCTGGAGCGCCATGTCGCTCTCATACACCAGGCGAGCCACCCCTTCATCCTCTAGGGCCGTGGTGCCGCCGTTCACATGGCCCGCCACATCCGGGAGAAGGAGCAGCAAAGTCTCGTGCGTAATGGCGCTGGAGCCCGGGATGGAGACGCCCCCGGTATGGGACATCACCACCATGCCATGCCGCTGCGCCGCCCGGACCTCCGGCTCGCCGGCGGCCGGGTCCTTGTAGCCCCCGTAGCCGTACTTGGCGTCCCGCACGCCCGCCTGGGCCATCTCGGCGAAGTCGGCCTGCGTCAGCCCCGGCTCCAGGATCACGCAGCCGGCCCGTACCTTCATGCCGCCCGGCCGGAAGTGCTCGAAGCACTTGGCGGCGGCGATGGCCAGCGCCTTGGCACAGACTGGGTCGTGGGGCCGGCCCGGGGCGTGCACCCCCTCCCCCGCCGAGACCACGGAGGTGATCCCTCCGTGGACGTAGGAGTCCAGGAAGTCCGGCGTCTTCTGGCGGGGCGTGTAGTCCCCCAGCACTACGTGGCAGTGGGAATCGATGAGACCGGGCATCACCGTAGTGCCCTGGCAATCGACGATCAGATCGGCGTCCCGGGTGTTCACCTGCGAGGCCGACCCAATGGTCGCGATGCGGCCGTTCCGGACATAAAGGGCCTCCACCTCCGCCGTGGGCCGGTCCAACAGGCCCGTGGCCAGGGCCCCGATGTTGATCAGTGCCACCGTCTCGCTCATCGCAGCCCATCCTCTCCCTTGATCTCATCCGTCCGTAGCCCGCCCACCCGGGCGTTAAGGCGGGGCCCGCTCGCCACCGCCACGACGATCACCACCTCGTCCGGCAGGGGTGCATCGGGCACACACACCTCAATGGCGTCGTAGTGGGAGCGCACGTAGAGGGCGTCCTTGTGGGCCAGCGGGATGTCGATGCGCGTGCCCGGCGGGCCCAGCTTGGTCACCGAGGAGATCCAGGCCTTCCCGCCCTCCACCGCGCGCCGCACCCCCTCGGCCATGATGGTGGTGAGGAGAGCGTTGGCGTGCTCCTGCTCGCCGGCCACCCCCACGATTCCGCCCTTCCCATAGCTTTGGACCGGCTCACCGAGGGCCTGAACCACCAGCCCCCCCAACTCCTTCCCCAGGCCGGCGCTCCAATCGATGAGTGGTTTCAAATCTTCCACGTACCGCCCAGCGTAGGGATTAGAGACGACGGCGGCCACGGCCGCCTTCCGAAGGGGCCGCGGGGCCACGATGCCGGCCACCGAGCGGACCTCCTCCACTAGCGTCACGATCTTGCGGATCCTAGGTTCGCTGAAATCTCTGCTCATGGCTGATTAACTCCGCGAACAGGACGACGACAATCGCTGTGTTTACCCGGACAGAGCACCGCTGAGACAGTCTAGGCAGCAGCCCAAGCAATCACCCCACTCACAACGTGCTGCCCGCCCGAGGAGCCTACAACATCGCATCGGGCCCAATCAGATCCCTCGAGGTTTCGACTGCGGTCGGTTCTGGTGGACGCCCCGCGGCAATCGGTGGCTCCGGTGATAGCACATGCCGGTAGTTGTACGTGATCCGGCGCTCGATGATCTTCCATTCACCTTCGACCTTGACCAGTCGGTCGGCGTAGGTGCCTGCTGTCGAGGAGAGGACACCGGTGCCCGAGACGTCGACGCCGTAGTAATACGCCGTCATCCAGGCCTCCAGGCCGTCATCCAACAACCTCACGGCCACATTGGTCGCGTAGTGGAACACGAACCTTCGTTGGGACATGAGGTACGCGTAATTACGGCGAATTGCCTCCTTCCCCTTGTAGGTTCCGCGGGGGTTGATCAGCAGGCAATCGTCGTGGAAGACGGTCATCGTGCCGTCGAGGTCGTTGCCGTCGTAGTAGTAGGTGTACCGCGTGAGCACATCCCTTACCGCAAGCTCCTCCTCGACTAGCCGCAGCCGGTCTTCCAAGGAACTGCCCCGGGCAATCGGCAGACTCACCACCTTGTGATGGATGGCCCACATGGGGCCGCGCATGTCGAACCCCGGGGTCCGCCCTTCCTGATGCTGCCCTTCATTCACTGGAATCCTCCTTCGCGATCCAATCTGCCACCCGTGCGCCCTGGCTGGGAAGCGAGCGGCAGCCGCTCTTAAGAAGACGAGTTATCCAATCCGCTGGACGCCCGGAGCCCGCCCCACGACCTGCTGCAAGAGAACATGGATCGCGAATAGCGAGGGGGGGCTCGCCTCTCGCTATAACCAGATAGGAAACTGGAAGCTCGGCGCGGCCAGGCGGCCCCACCAATCGGGACGGGCGACCGGGAGGATGGCCGAGCCAGGGAAGTTGGAAACGGGGCGTGCCCCGCGAATGGTCAGCGCCCGCGCTGGCGAGAAACCCGATAGGCGAGACGGCCGCGCCAGCGGAAGCAACCCGAACACACCGGGACACGGCGACGCGGCGGGGACGCTACCAGCAGCGGACTGGGGTGTCAAGCGGAATTACGCCGGAATTACGCCGGCCCTGGGGGAGCGGGACGCCGGGCGGGACCGACCGGGCCCTGAGCCTTCCGGTCACGCAGTCACAGGATCCGGGAGGCGGAGGTCGTCAAAGAGGGGTTCGGAGGATCAGTCCCGGGGGTGGTCGGCCGCCGGGCCGTCGGTCTGGCCAGGTGGCGCTCGGAGGCTCGGGGTTCTGAGGGTCGCAGGGGGCGAGTAGTGTTTCGAAAGTTGAAGTCGTGCGGAATGAGGATACGAGGATTAGGTGTCAGACCCCCCTGAATCAGAAGCCCAAAAGCCGCGGCAGAAACAGCGTAAAGAATGGGAAGAAGATGATTAGCACGATAAGTCCGAGAATCCAGATCACGAATGGAATCACGGCGCGTGATAGAACGTGCAGGGGCAATTCGGCGATGGTGCAGAGCATGAACAAAATCACGCCGACAGGGGGTGTGATCAGCCCGAGCATGCAGGTGAGGACGAAAACTATGCCGAACTGAAAATCCGGGATTCCGAATTCCGACGCGATCGGCGCCAACAACGGCGTTAGCATGATGATGATCGCTGTCGCATCCATCACCATGCCCAGGAAGAACAGCAAACTCGCCGCCAGCAACATGAAAACGATGGGATCAGCCGAAATCGACCTGATCCAATCCGCCAGTTGCTGGCCTATCTGATTGCGCGTGAGTATCCAGCCGATGACGACGCCCGACCCCATCAGCATGCCGAGCACCGAACTGACCACCGCCGAGTAGACGATGGCGTCACGGACATCGCGCCAGGCGAGTTGGCGGGTATAGAGGAAACCGATCAGCAAGACATAGACCACACCAATCGCGGCAGATTCGGTGACGGTGAACACCCCGCTGGTGATACCCCCGAGTATGATAAGCGGTAGAATCAGCAGGGGCGCTACCCGGGCGGTCTGCCATAGCAGATCGCGCAACGGGGGGCGATCCTGCAGGATGCCGTACTGGCCTTTGCGCGCGTGCCACCAACACATCACCATCATGCCTGCGCCAAGCACAAAGCCGGGAATGGCGCCCGCAAGGAAAAGCCCGCCAATCGACACGTTTCCCGCCGCGAGGGCATAGATAATCATCGCGACGCTGGGCGGGATGATGGGACCGCAGATCGACGAGGCCGCCGTCAGGGCGGCGCTATGGGCCCGCGGGTAGCCGGCCTCTTCCATCAACTTAATCTCGATGCGGCCCAGGCTGGCCACGTCGGACACGGCGGTTCCGCTTATCCCGGCGAAGAACATGCTGTTAACGATGTTCACATACGCCATGCCGGCCTTTAGGCGTCCCAGCAGCATCAGCAGCCAAGCCACCAAATCCGACAAGAGGCCTGCCCGTTCTGCCAAGTAGCCGATCACGACGAACAAGGGAATCGACAGGAGGGGGAAAACCTGCATCGCGTTCGCCATTCGCCGGGCGAGCAAGCCCGGGTCGAGGCGTTCGACGAAGAGGATCCAGATCGCCCCGGCAATGCCCATGCCGAAGGCGATCGGCATTCCGATCATGATGGAAAGGAAGAAAATCGTCCCGATCGTCGGAACCATCAGTTCGGCGTTCCCTCGCGGCTGAGGAAGAAAGACGCTGCCTGATGGTAGACAAGCAGGCTGAATCCGATGGGGAAGGCCAGCATTACCCAGATCAAGCTTATTCCGAGGGCATTGTCAATTTGGGTGAGCGCCGGCGCGAGCGTTGCGAATCCACTCCAGATCATCAGAAGAAAAAAAGCGACGGATAGGGCATGGGCGATCGCGACGACGATACGGCGGGGGCGAGGCGGCAGCGCGCCGACCAGCACGTCGAAGCCCACATGCGCGCCCTCGCGCAGCGCGAGCCCCGCCCCCAGAAGAAAGAACCACACAAGAAGAAACAGGGTAAGCCCATGGACAAGATAGATCGAGGCATCCAGAATGAAGCGCGACGCGACCTCGAAGCTGACCGCGACAATAAAGACGAGGCCTAGCAGGGACAGGACAAATCGGGTCGCACGCAGGATTTCGCGGTCGGCGCGGCGCCACGTGGCGAACCGTTCAGACATCACGCCGGCCTTGCGCAATGCTCGGATACGGGTCAGGCATGCCAGTATCCTGAAAGACGATCAGCCCACCTCCGATGGAATGAACCGTCGGAGAATGGGCCAGCATCGAGTCTGACGAGGAAGAGATCTCACGTGCGGACCGATGCCGCACAGCACCGGTCCGCACGGATACCAAGCTTATTGCTGCTGAGCCGCTTTCTGCAATGCGCTCAGCTCCGGCTCGAAGCGTTGGCCGAACTCGTCATACACCTTCTGCACTGCGGCGCGCATTGCCTTCAGCGCCTCTGGCGACACTTCGGTGATGACTGCCCCCATCTTCCGAAACCCTTCTACCGAGCTCTTTTCCGCTTCCAGCGACAGCTTTAGGTTGTGAGCCTCCGCGGCCCGCAGGGCGCGGGTGAGGAGTGTCCGGTCACCCTCGCTCAGCCCATTGTAGAATTTCGGATTCATGTAGACGAACAGCATGCCGAACAGATGCCGCGTGAGCGACACGTACTTCGCTATTTCCGGGTACTTGGCGGCAAGCAGCATCGAGTTCGCATTCTCAAGCCCATCAACAACCCCGGTTCGCACCGCTTGGTAGGTCTCGTCGATGGGGAGAGCCACCGGGTTCGCCCCAAGGGCGCGGAACGCGGCAAGATGAGCTGGCGAGCTTTGCGTGCGCAACTTCAGGCCCTTGAAATCGTCCACCGTCTTGATGGAGCGCTTGCTGTTGATCACGTTGCGGAAACCGTAGGGAAGATTTCCGATGATCATGATCTGTGTCTGCTGCTCCGCGGCCTTGAGCATGTCGCGGAATGCCTGCGATTGCAGCATGCGCTGTGCCTGATCCCAGTCGGTGACGAGGAACGGCATTTCGAGCATGTCGGCGCGCGGGTAGAACCGGCTGAACAAACCCGGCGAGCCCAGGGTCATTTCGTGAGCGCCCCGGCGGACGTTTTCGATCATCTCAGGGATGTTCCCGAGCTGGCTGCTTGGAAACAGCTGCACCTGAATGCGGCGGCCCGACTCGGCTTCCACGATCCGTTTGAATTCGGCCATGGCCTGGCCCCAGGTCGTGGTGGGCGGATCGGAAAAGCCGAGGCGGACGGTGATCTGCTGCGCGGCCGCCTGGTAGGCGAAGCCGACCGCCACTATTGGCGTCAAGGCCAAGGCTACGAGCCACTTCTTCCACATGGTCTGTCCTCCTTTTGCACAACGTGACGCAACCCGCCTGGCCAAAATGATGGTATCGCCTCCATACATGATCGAATAACGGATCGCTTGGACAAACTCCGAGACCAGGCTCGAGAACCTGTCTGGCACCTGATAGGGCGCGAAGTGCGAGGCGTCCTGAAGAACCACCAACTGGGAGTCCTGAACGGCGCTATGCAGGCTTCGCGCCCTCTTCTGCCGGCATCAGCGCATCGTTCCTTCCGCAAACGATCAGCGTTTTCATTGTAAGGTGGGCGAGATGGGGATTGACGTCTGCTTGGAGAATGCCGCAGACCGCATCGATGTACTTTGCCGGATCCTGGCCGCCGAAGCGGCGCAGATAACGCGAGTGCCGCGCGTCGTACGCCGTGCGCGAAAAGGCCAAGTCCACGGCCTTCGCTTTTCCACCGCGCAATGCATTCGTCCCAAGATTGAAGATTGCCGCCCGACGCGTGGATCAGCAGCAGTAACAGGTCACCCCGGGCCCCATGGGTATCGAGATTCAGCGACGGGGACACGGGACACGCCCGGCTATGCGCGCCTTTCGGAGATTTTCATGTAGATGTTCCTGGTCACATTCGTGGTCGAAGTCAAGATGCTCTTCGTCCCTGCTGTCTCGCCGGGACCCTTCAGGTACCTCAGGTATTCGGCGCTCGAAAAGACGTCCGGGCTCACTACTTCATAAAGCGCCAGGTATCGGGGCGCGCCGACTACTGCTTTGTACCGGCATGCCCTTAAGAAGCCCGGGATCGCGAGTCGCTCGGGAACGTGCTCCTCCTCGTACCACCGATTGAACTCGTCCTCTCGTTTCGCATCGATGTCTGCCATGAAGAGCAATAGACCCTGGTGATCGGTCATTGTGTTGTCTCCGCCTCGGTCACGTTTCCGGAGGTGCCAAGTCGAAACCAGAGAGAAACTGGAAGCTCGACGCGGGCAGGCGGCCCCACCAAACGGGGCGGGCGACCGGGAGGATGGCCGAGCCAGGGAAGTTGGAAACGGGGCGTGCCCCGCGAATGGTCAGCGCCCGCGCTGGCGAGAACCCCGATAGGCGAGACGGCCGCGCCAGCGGAAGCAACCCGAACACACCGGGACACGGAAACGCGCGGCATACTACCGGCAGCGGACCGGGGTGTCAAGCGGAACCTGCTTTGTACTGGCATGCTGCTAAGAGGGCCTTCTGCTCCACGGGCAGCGCGGAAGTCCCGGGGTCACTTGGCCGGCATCAAGGTATTGGGGAGCCACATAGCCAGTGTCGGGACGTAGGTTACCAGAGCCAGCGCGATCACCAGCGCGATGAAGAAGGGCCAGATCTCCCTGGCGAACTCCACTATGGATACCTTCCCTAACGCGCAGACCACGTACATGA